>Ga0153923_100112_pt1 | contig 38929 bp, 32 predicted proteins | sample TSNJ007MetaG_FD_104682 | JGI IMG/M metagenome (GOLD analysis project Ga0153923, IMG submission 104682) | Attine ant fungus gardens microbial communities from New Jersey, USA - TSNJ007 MetaG | ecosystem: Host-associated > Fungi > Mycelium > Unclassified | place: USA: New Jersey, Brendon T. Byrne...
AGACGAAGCCAAGTCGTCATCATCGCTAGTATCCTTTTTTGCTTTCGAAGGTTCAGGTCTTATAGCAGCTTTTTTTACAGACTCTGCTTCACGATTCTTCCGACCCTCTTCTAAAGCTTTCATAATCTGCTCTTTAAAAGATCCTTCTTCTGAGTGTTGGTTTTGATCCTCAGACAAAAACAACTCCTCCTTACTTCATGTCATAACTTTAACTATTATACATGAAATGAAAGAGGAGTGAAATGTATTTATTGAATAGTTAAATATTATTTTTAGAAAGATTTTTGTTGCTAACAAATACAAACATAACGGGGAGTACGAGCATGAATGGATAAATGTACCTCACTAAAGCAACAGGACCTAATAGTATAGTTCCAAAATACATAATCAAAAACACAAAAATGAAATAACTGTCTCTAAAGCCTCTATACACCGAAAAAAGACCTAATAGTATAAATGACCAAACTGTGAAGCCTGGTGTTAAGCATAAGGATAAAATTGGCAACTTCTTATAAGACTGATTATTGTAAAAACCATCAATTAATTTTTCTCTTACTTTAGGAAACCAACTTTTTTCGTTAAAATTACCAAATATTGCAGTATCCTTACTCCTTATCTCAACGATTGGTATTCTGTAATATTTATCAGGAAACTGGAGTCCTGTATCCCAGTAACCTTGTGTCAGCATAAAGAATGCATCAAAATAATTCGCCTTATTTTTGAGACCAATTTTGACCCATAATTCCAAAAAATCCAATGTTGAACTACCTTTATTTCTCAAAGTAAATCCATTTTTGACATAATCAGAAATTCTTGGATTATAACTATCCAAATTTCTCTCAGGGACATAGTTGAAAAGTTCATCCTTTTCCTTCTTTGTGAAGGAATCGGGATCATTTTTATAACTTCTAGCTAATTGTTGAAGAGGTACACTATACATTTGACCTTCCATTCCCGGCTTTGCATTTGTTACAGTTAGTAATGTTTGATTAATTGCAACAGTCAAAATACTTCCTAAACAAAATACAAAAATCAAGTTTCTTCGCATTTTTTTCCTTTTAATAAAAAAAAGCATTGGAACAGTCGCTAGTAATGCATATATTGCATTATTTCTGAATAGTCCGACCAGCACAATAATAATGATCAATTCAATCGCTTTATTTCTGCCCAACTCTTTTTTCTCTAACAAATAATATTCACACAACTTAAAAATTAGCAGGAAAAAGAAAGAAGAAAATAAGGAATCCTTAGTTATGTAAATAGATGTTAACATGTTTATTGGGAAAAAAAGATAAAAGGTCAGAATCAGATAATACACATACTTATTTAGTTTAAAAGTTGAAAGGCGGCTACAAATATAAGAATTTACACCAACGCAAACGATCATTTGAAAAACAGTATGAATTACTGCACCAAGATAGTAGCTTCCGGTTAATCTACCAATCAAAATAATAATATTTAGAAATAACGTATGAATTATAGGATGATGAGCTGTAATCTGCTGATTAACTAACTGTGAAATTTGCATTGCAGCATCCCAAGTGTAGATACCTGGCCAAAAAATCATTAAAATAGGCAACCAAACAATTAAAAATATACAAAATAGAGAAAAGAAGCTAAAACTTTTCTCCAATACATTCGTTTTTATTTTATCTAGATTAGTTTTTAGTAATCTTATTAATACTGAATAAATCAAGACAGAAATAGCTAGTATTATTAATGCATTTTTGATAATACTAGCAAGCGTATATGATAGATTTCCGTAAAGAGACAGGTCCCTACCCATTTTTAAACATATCGATAGAAACAAAGCAGGAAAGATACAAAATAAAAAATCTCTTTTCTCAACTTTTTTTAAAGAATAATTGTACCAATAATAGATTGGAGCAACAAGGAACAAGAAAATAGAAGCTACTGATACTACTGTATTATCTGATGTCGGTAACACATAAGGTATAGCTATTACTGAAAAAATTGATAAAAGTAAATTCAATCCTCTATTAATAAGAGTTCTTTTTGTTTCAATCATTTTTCTCTCCATAAATTTTATATAAACTCAACTCGTATGTTCTTTTATCCGCCGTCACAACTGTATCAAGTATCAATCCTGTTACTAACAAGAGTACTGAAAAAGTCATCAATCCAGTAGCTAGTATTGCTGAAGGTATCTTAGATATAAATCCTGTTTGAATGAACTCACTTATTACAGGCAATCCAACTAATAATCCTAAAATAAAAAATAGGGCAAACCAAACCGAAAAGAAGAAAAAGGGCTTGTAATCTTTGCACATTTTGAAAATGGTCAGTAAAACTTTTATTCCATCAGAAAAAGTATCTAGTTTTGATTCGCTGCCTTCAGGACGATCACGATAATCGATTGGTATCTCAACTAACTTAAACCGCTTATCTAAAGCATGGATCGTGAACTCCGTTTCAATTTGGAAACCACTACTCATCACAGGAAAGCTTTTTACGAATAATCTATTGAATCCTCTGTAGCCGGTCATTACATCTTTGATATTTGCTTTATAAAGCCTATTGATTGAATTTTTGACCAAATTGTTTCCGAAATCATGAAATGCTCTTTTATTCTCATTGAAATAAGTTCCATTTGATAATCTATCTCCAATGACCATGTCAGCACGATTTTCTTTTAAAACTTTTAACATTTCATGACAGGCTTCAGCAGGATAAGTATCGTCTCCATCAACCATTAAATAGTAATCTGCCTCAATATCAAAAAACATTTGCCTAATCACATTCCCCTTGCCTTGCCGTGGTTCCTTTTGCACAATTACACCTTCGGCAAGTGCTATTCGATAAGTGTCATCAGTCGAATTATTATCATAAACATAAATATCCGCTTCAGGCAACTCTTTACGAAAATCACTGATAACCTTTTTTATTGTTAATGATTCATTGTAACATGGAAGCAATATTGCAATTTTGTTTGTCATTTCACCAATCTCCTTAAAATCAACCACTAGTACTAGAATACAAGAATTCCAATTTTTTTTCTACGATTAATTTATCTTACTCAAAAAAGACACCTCTTCTAATTTTTTTAGGCGTCTTTCTTTTCTAAATTAAATTCTCTGATACTAGATAATTCTTTATACCTTTTTCAATAGTAAAATTAGGTGCGTAACCTAATGCTTTTAATCTTGAAACATCTGCAACAGAATCTTTGATATCGCCATCTCTTTCGGCTTTATACGTAATAGTCAATTTGACGTCTAAGATTTCATCAATAACCTCAATCAAATTATTCAGTGCAAGTGCATTTCCTGTCCCAACATTGAACTGTTTTCCTAGTGACTCCTCTTTACTTGCTATAATTAATAATGCTTGAATCGCATCCTCAACAAAAACAAAGTCGCGAGATTGAGAACCATCACCGAATAAAGTAAATTTAGTCTTTTCACCATTATACAATTTTTTATAGCAATCCACTAATATTGAAATGACTCCGCTGTAAGGAGATTCTGGATTTTGATTCGGGCCATAAACGTTAAAGAATCTCACTGCACTAGTATTTACCCCATAGAGATGATTGTAATCCAAGACATATTGTTCTGCCGCAAATTTATCAACCGCATACGGGGTCAACGGACGAATAACAGACTCTTCCTTTTTCGGTAAGGTTGGTTCATCACCATATACCGCTGCTGAAGAACTAAAAACTAAACGTTTCAAATCTTTTTGATATTTTCTAATCAGTTCTAAAAGCATCAAAACACTTTCAAAATTAATTTGATGCGTCTCAACTGGACGTTCAACTGAATCTGCTACACTAGCAATTGCTGCTAAATGGAAAATATAGTCAAACTTATTGTTCGAAAGAATATCTTCCATTAATTTTTCGTCAGTGACAGAACCGTTAATAAATTCTAAATTTGAGCATTTGAGTAAGTTTTCTTCTTTCCCCATAGATAAATCATCAATTACGATTACTGAATTTTCATTAGATAAATGGTTTGCTAAGGTAGAGCCGATAAACCCGGCACCGCCAGTGATTAGGTAATTACTCATTATTTTTTGCCTCCAAATCCTTCTTAATCTGAGTAGTAGATACTTCTGGAGTGCGTGGAAGATATATCACTTCTGCATCGGTCTGCTCTTCAACAAAATCAAATTTCCCTGCCCAATCATCTCCCATAACGAACTTATCGACTTTGAACTCTCTAACATCAGAAACTTTCTGTTCCCATCCATTTTCTGGAATAACAAGGTCAACATATCTAATGGCTTCTAACAACTGCTTTCTTTTATCATACTCAAAATAGCACTTTTTTTGCTTTTCGTTCCAATTAAACTCATCTGTGGATAACGCAACAATAAGATAATCTCCTTGTTCTTTTGCTCTTCTAAGTAAATTAATATGTCCATAATGAAGCAAATCAAAGGTTCCATATGTTATGACTTTTTTCATAGAAGTTCATCCTCTCAACATTATTATTTCCAATAAAAATCATATGAATGATTAGATATTTGATTTTCTTTCGGCGGTAAGGTCATGTAATCTCCATAATACTTTGTTAAAAAAGATTCTGCATTTTTTATTGCGCTAATCTCATGTCCTTCAAAGTCTACTAATTGAAAATTTTCTTCTGAAAACCACTCCGTTGGATAAATTGCATTTTTATTCTCAATATATTCAAGATGACCACAATACTTACTTTTATCGAAAGGATATTTCAGAGATTCTCTTTCATAAAGAGTTCTCCAATATTCGTAGTTTCCTTGCCTTGATATTTTCCTATAAAAAGGATACTTCAGAATAATTTTGAAAGCACTTCTAACGTATGAGTACGACCTTGCATACATCATACCTATAGTATTCATAAATCCAATTTTATAGGTATTCATTTTAATGCCAAATTTCTGTTGTTCATCTCTATCATCAGGCACACCATCTAGTGGAAAGATATCAATGAACACACCTGCATACTCTCCTTCATAATCAAAAACCTGTTTCGATACTAACCTTGTTTTAGGATCAAAAAGTTTTGAAAATGTATATCGATAAGGAACTTTATTTATAGAGCTAGCTAAAATATATCTCGAATCATTTTTCAAAATTTCAAGAAGTTTATCATAGTCTGGCCTAGGTAAGACTATATCTATATCATCATCCCAAGGAATAAATCCCTTATGACGAACTGCCCCCAATAAAGTTCCATAATAAATTGAATATCTCAAATTATTTCTTTGACAAATATCATCTACATAAACAAGGATATTTAATGCTACTTTTTTTATTTCTTCAAGTTTCAATTCACCACTACCCATTCAAACTCTTCCTTCCATAAACCTTCCAAAATAATAAGTCACAGTACTGTTTGATACTTAAAATATGACAATTGAACCTTTACTAATTTTTATAATGATCAAGAATTTGTTTATACAACGCAACTTGAGAATCTAATATACCATTTTCACAAATCATAATTGTTTTACTCTTCTGATAGTATACAATTTTAGAATTATATAACGGATTTGTTGCGGAAAGTTTGTGATCTTTTTGATAATTCAACAAAATCTTTTCAAATACCGAATCGCCTCTAAAAGGTTCTTCTTCATCAGGCTTATTATGTTGTAACGGGTTAGAATCAATTCGCAAACTATCGCCTACGTCGGCATGTTCCGATTTGTATAGAAAATATTCATTAGCTATATCAAAATGAGATGATTTCTTAAAAGTTAAAATAAGAGTATTATTATTTATTTTTGTAGTCCCATCCGAAAAAATAATCCCTTCACGAAATTTGAAAGGAAATTCAGCAGATGATATATCCCTTTCATTTTCGACAGATAAAGTTGCCTCTTTAAATAAATCAATAATTCTATTTGTAAAAACTGTTTCTTCTAACTTCAGAGCTTTTGAAAATTTCTTTGTATCTAATGGCGCAGATCCAACTATTATCTGTCCGTTCGGTGTTTCAATTCCAATTGGGAAAACCTTCTGATCACTATTCATGATGTAGCTATTGACTTCAAAACTCCCATCACTATCAAGATGTATTATCTGATTTTCGCGATCGATATTAGCTTTATAATTCCCTTTAGACAAACCAGATACTCTTCCTTTTATTTCTACGCTTCCCGATGCGTCTACTTTAAATCTATCTTTGGTAAAGAAAACATGATGTTCTTTCTCAGTACTTGAACACCCTGTTAAAGTAATCACTAAAAAAAACAATATAAACAAGAAATCTTTTTTTTTCATAAAAATCCTCCCAGATTTTTAACCGTTTTTTATTTTCTCTTATTTTTAAGGATAAGCACGACCTTGGCTACTTCCCGCTTATAGGATAAGAAAAACGCTATAATTACTCCAACTAACGCAAGAAAGTTCAGCAATATAGAACCATAGTTATAGATTAAAACAGCTATCGTAAACATCGCAGTATATATTAGGAACTGTTTGATGTTAATTTTTAATTTCACATATTTTTGTACAAGTTTTATTCTGGACACAAAACTAACCGCATATCCAGCGCACAATGAAACAGTTGCAGCTTGAACACCTAGATGTTCGATTAGTAGTAACAGTAGTCCAACGTTAGTTATTGCAGACAGAATTGTCGTTGTAAAAATAAACTGGTTCTTTTTTAAAATATTAATGATACTGGCTAAAAATGAAGTCAGACTAGAAAAAAAAGTCCCATATAGAGCTATTGGTATAATCACAATTGCTGCTGTATATTTATCATCAATAAAATAAGGAAAAATTATTTTAATGATCGGTAATAAAGCAATAAGTCCTAGATACAAAAATTTAGAGTATTCATCAATCGCGCGCGAATAAAGCTTTTCCTTCTCTTCATTCGAATTATTAGCTTTTGAATAGGAAAGTTCTTGCCATGCCATTTGAAAGCCAGTCGTCACTAGCATAAGCATTGAACTAAACCGAGTAGCCACAGCGTACATTCCATTGTCTGCATTTGAAAGTGTATGGGATATCATGACACGATTGAATCCATTCAAAAACCACCAAGCTCCTGAATTGAGACACAATGGCAATGAGTATCTCAGCATTTCACGGAATAAATTGGAATCAAAAAATGCGATTTTCACTCGATCCCACAATCTTATTATAATAAAAAGTCCTAACGCGTTTACTCCTAATCCAAGAATCGAGCTGATATATAAAGCACTATAATCCATATGAAAAACTGTTAGAAGTATAACATTTGATAATAATGTCACTAAAGATCCTACTAATCCACACATGACAAATGCGTTATTTTTACCAAAACCACGAGCAATATATCCTACCACTTGTTGAAAATTATTTATGACTCCCATAGTAAATAGCAATCCTAAAAATTGTAGACCCGCTATCTTTCCTAATATCAACAATACAATCGCATAAATAACTGTAGAAATAGAAAACATCAAAATTCCGATAGTTATGGGTTTATTTTTATTCTTGCCAGAGAAGTCAAACATAAATCTCATTGTGCCTTCCCAAATATCAAGAAATAGTATCGAAATCAAAAAAGTGTTATACGCGATAGAAAGATCATAAATCCCATAATCATTAGGACTCAAATAAGATGTATACAATGGTAGTAAGAAGAAAGATAACGACTTACTTAATACATTTCCTAACAAATAAATACCGGTTGATTTTATAAATCTTATTAAATCTTTCAAATCAGTTCTTTTCCTTTCAGATATTCAAACGTTTTTTGAGGTAATAATCTGAACCTCTTAAATATCAAATACCCTCCTATTAAGGCGATGACACTTGCTATAAAAGACGGTTTAATAAGAAATAACAACCATTCAGTCGCACTACCACGTGGAGTCCAAAAAATATCGCTTAAGCAACACAATACAAACACTGAACTTAAATAGCTATGAGTCACGAATAGTCTTACGAGATAGATTAAGATTATTCCAAATAATAAACTAAATACTATTATACCCAATATTCCGTAATCAGCATTTAAATCTAACAAATAGGAACCACCATTTCCGTATCCTGCGAGATAACCCTCTCGTCTATAAACATATGCTAAATTATGTGCATACGAGTTACTTACCATACCTTTTAATGGATTATTTCCATTTCCCAAACCAGGAGAACCGAGTATTTTCTGAGCTAAAAATCCATGTCTGAAAGAGTCTATAAATCCGCCAAAAGTATAATTTTTCAACTCTAAAAAAGGAAGTTTATGCAAATTTTCGTATCCAGAAGTTAATGTATCAAATTGAGTACCTTGTTTATAGAAAAAATCCATAATTAATGAACCTATTCCTTTTGCCCCAACAGCCGTATTTGCTCGAAAATAGTTATAAGCACCTAAAAGTAACAATAAAAGCGGAGTGCCTATCGCAATGCCCAGCTTTTCAAGTTTTCCTAGCCATTTGTCGCGTTCATCATTATAATTTTGAATAATGTAATAAACCAGTGCGAATAATAATCTAAGTACTAAAGTATTTCGCTGTCCCATCAGAAGAGTTGGCACCCCACCCAAAACATAGATAGTCAATACAGGAAAGACAACTTTTTTTCTAGGCTTACATGCCAATAAAAAGGTTATTGAATAAGGCAACATAGTTGCTAACGCCTTTATAGGTAGAGGTGCGACAGTTTTATAACTCACATAGAATTCTTCATAAGTATGTTGTCGGACAAATAGAAATTTTTCAACATCTATTAATGATGAACAAGTCCAACAAACAACAAACATCATAAATGCTACCATGAATAGTAGCATTCTTTTTTTATATTCTTCAGAAGTTTCCTCTTTTTTTATATTCTTTTTGGGAAACAATTTTATTTCACTTACACTGTATACTAAGGCACCAATATAAAGGAAAATAGTACTAATAAACAATGCATTTAACGAAAATTGAATACTCTCTGGTTTGAAATACCACCACTCATTTCCACGAATCATACTGATAAATGGACGACTATACATAAAGGTGAAAAGCATGATTGTAAAGAAAAAGAAAAGAACGCGATCTCCCATTTTTCGAGAAGCAAACAAGAGATTGTTAGTCCCCAGACAGACCACCCCAATAATTTGAAAATTGAAGTTTTCATTAACATAACCTAAAATAAAAGATAAAAAACCTAGAAAAAGAAAAAAATATTGAGAAATCATAATAATTTTTTTCCAATTTTTTCTTAGAAAGTCTATCATGTCACTACATCTCCTTACAAGCACCTAAATATTATTGCTATTTATTCTTCCTATTTATTACATTGCTTTGAACCAAAGAGGGGATTTTATATAGTTTTAAATTAATCATCAACAATGTCATTGAAAATTTCCTTTTGGCTGTAAAAATAGAATTTCTCATAATAAAAAAATAATTAGTCCTCAAATAGCGTACTATGCGTTTTGTTTCAATTATTTTATTCTCTAAGTTGGCATTTACAATTTTATCCAACACTAAAAAATTCGCAAAACAAACCCGTTGCCGAGCTGCATCATTTATCTCTTTCGAACGACCTGATACTTTTCGTTCATTTTTTTCCCAAGCATCAATGAATTCAAACTGTTTCTCTGAAAAATCTTCGCTTGTAATGCTTTCGTTTCTATGAAAATAATAATACATTTGTCTTGAATTAATAGCAACAGTGTCGCAGTTATCCAATATGTCTACGATTGTGTAAGAATCTTCGTGATATTTTCCAACCGGATAACGCACATTGTCAAAAATTTTTCTCTTATAAAGTTTGTTCACTGCGTGTACAGATATTTCGTTACCATGAAATATCAACAATGTCGCTTCATCACGATTTAGTAACAATTCCTTTTCACTTTTTTTAACAGGCGTTCTTCCATCAAAGACATCGAAGATACCACAAATTGATAAATCAGCATTGTTCTTCATTAAGGAATCATAAAGTTGTTTATACATATTCTGATCAATATAATCGTCGCTATCAATGAAACCTATGTATTTTCCTTTCGCAGCATCAATTCCAATATTTCTTGCATCGCTCAACCCTCCATTTTTTTTGTGGATCACTCTTACCCGAGAATCTTTTTTAGCATATTCATCGCAAATCACTCCTGAATTATCTGGAGATCCATCGTCTACCAATATCAATTCAAAATCCTTGAATGTTTGATTTAAGATAGAATCGACACATTTTCTTAAGTATTTCTCTACATTGTAGACTGGAACAATAATACTTATTTCACACATTAAACTCGCTCATTTCTTATTAACTTTACTGTATTCTTTAAAGCCTCATTCAATTCAAATAACGACTTCCATCCTAAACTCTCGATTTTTTCTGTTGCTAAGATAGCTTGATATGCCGTTGAGAATCCTTTTCGTTCTTCTTCGTCAGGCAAATCAAAAATAACCTCTTTTTTATTCAAAGCTGCCAATGACTGTGCTAAATCTTTGAGAAGCAAATCAAACTCCGTTACAGCAATATTGTAAGCTTCGCCGTTTTCGCCGTTTGCTAATAAATAGAGCAGGGCATATACGACATCACCAACATATGCATAAGAAAAATATTGATTCCCTTCGCTTTTCAAAACGATATCTTCGTTATTCACAGCATTCAAGATGAATTGAGATGAGGCTTTTGAATCATTCAGCAACATCGTAGGTCCAAAGGTACGGCAAATACGAGGGATAACAATATCTAAATCGTGTTTAGCAATATATGCTTGGCACAGACTTTCACTAGCTCGTTTTCCCTCTGGATAGCCGGCCCTTAAAGTATTGCAATCAATGTAGCCACAATAATCTTCAGTGAACTTCTCCACGTCTCCTCTATTTTCACCATAGATTTCAACAGTTGAAAGAAACGCTATTCGTTTTGGATTAGTATTAACTGCAAAGTCCAATACTTGCTGTGTCCCCATTAAATTGGTCATAATAGTACCAATTGGATCTAAAGAATATGCCCTCGGATGTGTATTGCTAGCTCCGTGGAAAATATAATCTACGTCTTCGCTAAGACTAATTGGCTGAGTTACATCACTTTCAACTATATGAAAAAAAGGAGTGGCTAAATACATTGAAAAACGCTTTTCTAGTCGTTCTTTGCTTCTTCCCATCGCATAAACATGAATATTGGATTCATATTTTGTATTTCTCATCATCAAGACATCAATCATATAAGACCCGATCATACCTGTCGCACCAATGATTAAAAAGGAGTGGTTATCAATATTATTCCAATCATTTTTAGCCTGATTAATCTTGCCTAACTCGGCACGATAGATTTCATTTTCTAATAACACACTTCCACCTCTAATCCTTCATCTTCAAATATGCTTTAAAGAGTTCTAAATCATCTTGTGTCGTTAACTTGATATTTTTATCTGAACCTGCAGCAAAGTATAATGTCTCACCAAGTTCAACCATCATAGTATTTGTATATGAAGAGTCTGTCATTCCGATATTCTCCTTAATTGCCTTGTCATAAGCCCAGCTCAATTTACCAAACTGATATGCTTGCGGAGTTGAAACGCGACGTAAAGTGTTACGATCGATATATTGCTTGGTAGTCTCTTCAGTATCTTTTAAAAAAATCTGCTCATTGTATGGTAACGAAGTTACACCATTGCCATGTTCTTGACATTTTACGATGACATCGGACAAAACAATCTCATCCACTAATGGTCGAATACCATCGTGAATAATAATCGTATCTTCCTCATCAGAATAATCTTTTAGAAATTGAACACCATTGTTGATGGACTCTTGTCCCTTTGAGCCTCCAGAAATAATCCATTGAACTTTTTTAAGTCCGTATTCTTTGATATATCCCCAAAGAGTGTCTTCCCAACCAGATTTACATACTACTAAAACACGATCTACTAACGGATGATGTTCAAATGATTCTAATGTATAAATGATAATTGGCTTTCCTTCAATGGTAATAAATTGCTTAGGAATATCTTGTCCCATTCTTTTGCCGACACCGCCAGCAATAATCAATGCTGTAATCACTTATTTGTCCTCCCTGTTAGTTAAATAGTAGATACCTTTATATTTTTTATACGAATTGTCTGGATCAATAAATACCGCATCATGAATGGATACTTGTTTATTTTTAGGAGGTCTTTCCATATAATTTCCAAATGCTTTTTTTAAATATCTATCATAGCCTATAGGAATAGGCATCATTCTATCTTCAAAAGGCTTTTCGATACTTACAGAAAAATCTTCAGCGTAATAAATACTTCCCATATATCTAGGTCCCACACAAAGTTCTGTAACAAACGGTGTCTGGAAGTTATTATATTTCATCATTTGTTTTTCTGCGTACTTCCAAATACGATACCGCGCTTTAGTTCCTGGAACAAGCGTTAACAAAACTTTACTTCCAATGGAAATTAATCCGCCATGATTTTTAGGAACGATTTGATTGCAGTAAAGGGAATAAATTAGTGCCCACGCCTTTTGAATTTTTTGTTTATAGGTTGACTCTGGCGCAATGTCTAATGGAAAAATATCTATCGCAATTCCATGTGGAATATCTAAATCTGTTTGGTAAGTTTTAATAAATGTCGTTTCAGTATCTCGTATAGTGGTAAATAAATTATGATCAACATAATACTCGGTTGTGCGTAAAATTGGATAACGTTCATTCAAAGAACTGCTCTTCCACAGTTGGTAAAATCGTTCATAATCTTTTCTCGGCATGAAAAAATCTAGATCATCGTCCCAAGGAACAAAACCGCCCTCTCGAATCGCCCCTATTACCCCTCCGCCACAGAAATAGCATAATAAATCATTCTCTTTACAAAAATCGTAAATAATTTGAGACATTTGTAATACTGTTTGTTGAATTTTTTTTAGTTTTTCATCATTACTATACATGCGACTTCTCTTTCTTGAGGTTTATTTTCTCAATTTCTTTTCATAGAATTTCCCGCGTAAGCTATTTGGCAAAAGACTTATCACAATATGTGCTGAACAGGATATTGTATAATCTAAGATGGAACCTAACCCAGCTTGGTAAATTGCCTTCCGTCCTTTTAAACCATTAACTAAGTATTTTTTTCCGCCTCGACGAGCATACATATCTTCACCTGTTCTTGCATAAACTAATGATTCTTGAATATTCTTTCCTTTGTATCCCGCTTTTAGCAACCTAACCCAAAGATAGTAATCCTCAAATCCCATCATCGGTTGATAATTACCAACTTCAAGTACTGCTTTTTTCTTGAACATCACCGTCATATGGTTAAAAGGGTTGCGCCGTCTAGAAAAGTTACGTATTTCTTCATTAGTTTCCGGAACAACTCTTCTACCAACGATACTCTTTGGTGTATCATAGAATTCATCAATGTTAGATCCAACAATAACTAATTCTGGCTCGGAAACAAATTCAGTATATTGCTTTTCAATTCGGTTTGGAAGCATTATATCATCCGTATCCATCCGAGCAATCAGTTCATAACTGCATGCTTCAACACCAACAGCTAGTGCTTTACCCAACCCAACATTTTCTTTTAGCGGAACTAACTTAATTAAGATAGGGTTACTTTTTTGGTATTCATCAATTACAAACTGCAATTGATCGGTGATTGGACCATCCAGAACTAACACGATTTCTTTTACAGATGTTGTTTGATCAATGACACTCTGTAAAGACTCTCTGAAGTATTCTGGTTTTTCTTTAATGTATACAGACATCAGTATACTAACATCTACATTGTTCAAAAAAGAACACTCCTTTTATTCGAAAATTTTCTCTTTGGGAAAATCCATTTTATCTAAAGATGTACATATTTCATCTTCTTCTAAACCTTGCGAAGAAACTTTATCAAATAAAATCTTGATCGTTTGCAACAAGATTTTTAAATCCAACATGAACGAATATTTCTTGATATACAACAAATCGAATTTCAACTTACTATTATAATCAGATGCATATTTCCCATAAACTTGAGCATAGCCAGTAATCCCAGCGCGCACATTATGACGTAAATAGTAGTAGGGATTTTCTTGATTAAATTGCTCAACAAAGAAAGGTCGTTCAGGACGAGGCCCAATAATCGACATATCACCTTTTAATACATTGATTAGTTGAGGTAATTCATCAAAACGAACCGCACGAATAAACTTCCCCACTGGCGTCACTCGTGCATCATTACTTTTAGCTAAAACAGGACCTGATTTAGATTCGGCAGCTGCACTCATAGAGCGGAACTTATAGATTGGAAATTCTCTTTGATCTTGTGTAATTCGGATTTGTTTATAGATAATTGGCCCTGGTGACGTTGCTTTTACTAAGATTGCAGTGATTAACATGAATGGAGAAGCAATCACTAATAAAATTAACGATACTACGATGTCAAAAAGACGTTTAAACATTGCGTCTTCTGATGGAATGCTGAATCCTGAAGATTCGATAATGCTCTCATCCTCGAAGTTCATGATATTCGGATTGATCGTTACTAGGTTTTCAAACGTGGTATTCAAGAATAGTTTCTTTTCTTCCTTAGTAACGAGCTGATATACTTTGATTTTTTCAGATTCCTCAATTTCTGACGCTAGATAAACAATATCTACATCATCAATAATTTTGACTAAATTACCATAAAAATGATCTAACACTATAGATTGTACTTTATGTTTATTGTTTTTTTGTGAATCAAAGTTTTGAATTGCTGGAGCAACATCCTTTTCAAAACCAAGAATTGTCACTTTTTTATCTGGGCTTAACCTCATATAGGCTTTATAGATAATCGTACGGTAAATGATTAGGAATACAGTTCCCATCAGAAACGAAATCAAAATTACTGTTCTTGGAAATGCAAACCATCGCCCAGCAAAGGTAATAATCATAATGCCTAAAGACATCAAAAATTGCCCAATGACGGTCACAAAGACAATATCACTTACGATTCGATTATAGAAAACATAGGTTCCTAGCAAAACATTTAATATTATAAAGAAAACTGAAATAAATAATGCGGAACTTTCAAAGGTTTGAAAGTTTCTTGTTGGAATGGCTCCACCAAATTTTAGCCAAAAACTAAAATAGACAGAGAGATTGTAAACGACAACGTCCACCAAAATAATAAAAAAACGACGGGCGGCGCCCCACTCACCACTTTTATTCATATAAACACTCCTAATCCACGAAATAATCCATTACACATCTTACCATACAGGCAAAAAAAAGAGTAGCTTTCGTAAGAAAAGTAATAAAAAAGAAAAGAATAAAAAGAGATCAAACCTGACTGTTTAATCTCTTTTCACTCTTAAATAAAATAGACATATTAAAGTAATTAATCTTGCGGAAACAGATAGACTTTCGAATAAGGAGTACCTGAATAGATATGAGATATTTTATTTCCATCAATTACTTGATGCCAAAATCTATTTTCATTTGATCTATTTCCCCAAAAAATTCCAATGTGGCAGTCGTGAAAAGGGTCCGTAAAAACTGCCTCTAAATAAATAAGATCTCCTTTTTGTGCTCTTCCGCTTCTCAACAGTTCATCAATTGAACCGAAAGAATAATATTCTGTGTTTCGTGTCAATGCATCACGCCAATTATAAGCATTGACATAACCTCCGACCCCAGAAGTAATTCCCGAAATCCGATTTAGATTGCCACCACTTCTACGCGATACACAGGCCACAAATCCCGTACAATTCATTCCTGAACCATACGGGCTAGACACACCGTTAGGAACAACGAACATTTCTTGATTACTAAAACCTGCTAAACGGAATGGTGTACCTAAATAGAAACGATCATTTTGATGGGCTGATAATTCGTTTACTAACCGTTGTCGTGTAGTTCCAAGATAATGCGCCACACCGCTTCGTTCTCTGACTGCTCCGCTATTAACATAGCCAAACCATTTTCCATTCGAATCATACAAGGAGTAATACGTTGAACCGTTCATATGCTTGTAATACCATTTTACTTGGTAGGTCTTATTAATCAGAGAATTGGTTCGAGTTTTTTCCTGCCATTTAAAGTTGTTCCAAATAGAGTATCCACTCTTAATTACCAGTACTGATTTATTCATAGAGAAACCAGTTCCTTGAGCCCCACCAGCTTTAGTAGCACCGCCCTCATTCAAATAGCCTTGCCACTTTCCTTTGTTATCGTACAAAGATAAATACTTTGTTCCGTTGAAATGGCGATACCAGCCCGTTACTCGATATGTTTTACTTTGTAGATTTTTAGTTGATACTCCGTTTTTGAAGTTAAAATCTTTCCAGATCGTCCAATTATTCTTAGTGACTGTTACGTATTGATTAGTGGCATTCCATTTCCCTCCTGGATTATTTACAGCTTGGGCACCGACTTCATTCAGGTAGCCTTGCCACTTTCCTTTATTATCGTACACTGATAAATATTTTGTACCATTATAATGACGATACCAACCCGTTACTCGATATGTTTTTTGATACATATTTTTGGTTGAGTTGCCTTTTTTAAAATTAAAGTCTTTCCAGATCGTCCAGTTACTTTTGGTAATTGTTACGTATTGATTAGTAGAATTCCATTTCCCTCCTAGATTGTTTACGGTTTGGGCTCCACCCTCATTCAAATAACCTTGCCACTTTCCTTTATTATCGTACACTGATAAGTATTTCGTACCATTATAATGACGATACCAACCCGTTACTCGGTACGTTCTTTGATACATATTTTTCGTTGAGCTACCGTTTTTGAAGTTGAAGTCTTTCCATATTGACCAATTTTTTTTAGTAATTGTCACATATTGATTAGTAGAATTCCATTTTCCTCCCGGCGAACTAACGACATCGGCTCCTCCGTCATTCAAGTATCCCTGCCAAACTCCCTTGTTATCATAAACAGATAAATATTTTGTGCCATTAACATGCCGATACCAACCCGTTACTCGGTACGTTCTTTGATACATATTTTTCGTTGAACTGCCATTTTTGAAATTGAAATCTTTCCAAATCGTCCAATTATTTTTTGTAGTTGTCACATATTGACTGGTTGCATGCCAAATTCCACCAGGACCATTGGCCTTTTGAACTGTTTTTTCTTCGACAATCCCCTTGAACGTCCCACTATTGTCATAAAGTGCAAAATACTTGGTTCCATTGAAATGGTAATACCATTCTTTAACATTAAATGTTTTTTCCACTAGTGTCTTGGAGTTTCCTAACTCTTCAAACTCAAAATTTTCCCAAACCTTTTGATCATCTTTAATTACCGAATAATAATCATTTACTGAATGTTTTACTCCAGCTTGAGTTTGTGCTTTTTCAATCGCTGTTGATTCAACAATACCAATAAACTCATTTGCTTTACCTTTTAATAAATAGTATAGCTTTCCATTAAAATGATTATAAAAACCGTCAATTTTGAAAGTATGGTTCTTTAAAGAGTCGGTTGTTCCGATTTCTTGAAAATCAGAGTTATACAAAATAGTATCTTTAGAACTAATACTTCCAAAAGTATCAGTTTCAGAAAATAGTTTACCTTCTTCCCCTGACACGCGCTCTGTACTGTTAGGTTTAATATAACCGATACGTCCCTGCGAGGAAGACAATAAGTAGAATTTCACTCCACTAATATCCAAAACCTCTTGTGCAGCAAATGTTTTTTGGTAGTTTTCTCTATTATCCTGCAAAACTTTACCGTTTGGTTCCTCTAACAACTCATAGTTCTCATCAACAATAGAAACATAAAAAATCTCATTGATAGATTCTTCTCGAATAATTGAATTTTCTTTATTCAAATCAGTCTCTTCACTCGCTGTTGTCGATTCCTCGATCAAGACTGACGAAGGCAAAGTTTCCTCTGTTGGATCAACTGATTTTTCTTTTGTTTGTTCTACCATGCCCATTGTGTTAGTCGTTGAACCTGTTTCGATCTGTTCAACACTTGTGGCAGAGTCCATATTGGATGATGTCTCATCGTTAAAGTACGTAAAACCTAGTAACGGAAAACTCAATAACACTGATAAAAATAATACCCCTAACACTTTTCTCTTTTTCATAACCAAACGTCAAATAACCAAACGTGACTATTTAACTTCTCTCCTAACTTTCTTTAATTTTGTTAACAATATTTTAACATAGTAAAGATGTTAATAATCCTTAAAAAGAAGGCGAATTCAGCAGAGACTACTGAAAAGGGCACAAAAACAGTCGTAAACTTAATCGTTGTACTAAAATTCAGGTTCTATTGATTTTTTCTCTTTATTTGTATTGTACTATTTTTCAGGAGCACCAAAAAAGAGAAGGCTTCCCCTCCGCTTATCACAATCTCTTCCTGTATCACCATCTATCAGAGATAATATTCCCTGTCCAATCGCCTTCTAGGCTCTCACTTAGCTTTCTTTTGATAAGCATTCCTGCACCACGCATCTATCGTCTCCTCAGTCAGTGGACATCGATGCCTTTTTTCTTTACAATCCTAATAATATCTGCCACTTTAGAACTTAAATTTTTGGTACTTGCGGCGTTATTCTTTATTCTATAACCTTGAGAGTAGAATTCAAAATTTTCCGACAATTAAACATAAATAAGAACCTCTTATAAAATTAACTTTCATGACTAAAGTATGAGCTATCATTATATAAGAGGTTCTATTGATTCTTAGTGGTCAATTCTCTATGCTACATTCATATCAAAAAAACAGAGAAAACCGCATAAAATAAATGTTTATGTCAAGATTTCTCTGATCAAAATTGTTTCTCTTAATCCTACATTTATTGTTTTGGGCTGGTATATACTTAGTCCCTGAAACAGCCATTGAATTTATCGCACAGATAATTGTCGAGCCTCTTCCTTTTTTTCAAAACACAAGGCTAATTTTATTTTATGATCTCGAGCTATTCTTGACTGATCGGGTATTTTAGTCGGAATTATTTCACTTTCGGCATTCATAGAGCCTCCTCCATTTATCCTGATAAACTACTCCGTTATTAGGCATTTACATTAAATGTCCTCAGAAAAGGTAAAAACATCTAATAGAATTCGTGCTGCTTCATCCATTAATCCTTTTAAAAGCTCCTTACGATAGTTGTCCTTCAGAAAAATCTCCCGCAAGCCTTCATCAATCGTGAAGATGACGTGTCGATGCGTTACTGTAAACAGATCATTCGCCGCGATCTCTGCCCATCTTTGACTTTCACCGGTTGCACAAGTTGGACAAAATTGTCCTTTACAGCGAAAAGCGACTTTCTTTACATCATGGCATTCTTTGTTAACGGCAGCTTTAAAATGTAGGAAAAGGGCAATTTAAAATTGTCGGTTTCCCTACATTTTTTGTATGCTCTTCTTATCCCAATGAAACGGAGGATCAGGGATGAGAAAAGACATACGCGAAGGAGTGATGATCTACGTGATTAATGAAATCAAACCAAACTACGCTGCTCTGGCAAAACAATATGGCTGTGACTATAGAACCGTCAAGACAGCCTATCAAGAAGCAGCTCAGGAGGAGTTAAAACCAAACAAACGTAAGAAACCACCAAGCAAACTAGATCCCTTTAAAGAGATCATTCAGGAAAAGGTCCAAGACCATTGCAGTGCTTATAGTATTTTTAAGTTCATTGAACGCAAAGGCTTCGAAGCCTTGTAAAGACCTATTGCAGAGAATTTAAGCAGGATAAAATACAAAAGGCAACCGTTCGCGTTGAACACAGCCCAGGGCTTTCTGCCCAAGTCGATTGGAAAGAAGATATGCGGCTCGTCAGTCGTCAGGGAGAAATCTTTCACTTCAATATTTTTCTCTATGTTTTACCTTATTCAAAGAAAAAAGTTTCTTACACTAACTTTTGATCGTAAACAGGATACGCTCTTTGAATGTTTGGATGACGCTTTTTATCACACCGGTGGTGTTCCTAAAGAGATCTGGTTCGATAATGATAATATGCGCATGGTCGTTGATCAGTCGCGCAGTCAATTCTCTAAGGCTCATTTCAATGAACGGTTCTATGCGTTTAGTAAAGATGCTGGATTCCAGCCAATCGCTTGTCGGCCTTTTAGGCCACAGACCAAAGGTTGTGTAGAAGCTTTGGCTAGAACCGTCGATCGGCTACGAGTCTATAATCATGAATTCTATGATGCCGTAGAACTTTGCCATTTGGTAAATGATCTTTGTGCAGAGCTGAATAGCGAGCTCTCACAAGCAACCGGCCAGTCACCGGACGAGCGCTGGTGGACAAAAGAAAAAGAGCACCTGCGGGAATTACCGAAAAATCTATTGAATCCCTATTTCGAAGACTTTATTCGCCGTAAAGTCACAAAGGAAGTAATGGTCATTTTCCGTAAATGCAGATACTCTGTCGACCCTCGTTATATCGGAAAAGAGGTCGAGATTGAACTCTCCGATAAACAAGATCATGTACACATTTATTATAACGGAGAAATGATCCGATCACATCCATTGACGTCAAAACCCTTGAATTATCATGAGGAAGACTATTTCCATATTTTGAAATCGGATGTCATGAGTCACAAAGACGATGATGAGATATTGGCATATACTCGAGAAAGCCTCAAACAATACGATTTTGTGGAGGGTTCAGATGAAGAATAGCCATTATCAAGAGTTGATGAACAATCTAGAACAGTTAGGTCTGACCCACATGCGGGAGTATGTTCCGAATTACATCGAAGTCGTGAACCGCGAGGAGCTTTCTTTAACGGAAGCTCTTCTAGAACTGACCCGCCAAGAGGTGGTTCATCAGAATAGGCAAAGAATGGCGCGAGTCGTTGACCGAGCGCGCTTTCCTAAACAAACCAGCTTGGAAGAGTTTGATTTCGCCTTTCAGCCGAGCACCAATAAACGTGAAATCCTTGATTTAAAGCACATGGGCTTTGTGGAAAAGCATGAAAATCTGGTCTTCATCGGCAGTCCCGGTGTAGGGAAGACGCATCTGACCATCGCGTTAGGAATTGAAGCTTGTCATCAATCGAACACTGTTTATCCCTTGTCACGAACTGCTTTTGCGTTTAAGAGCCGCCTACGAAAAAGGCAATTTGGAGCGGGTTCTCAATCGGTATGCGCGCTATGATGTGCTCATTATTGATGAGATCGGCTACCTGCTGATTCAAAAACAAGAAGCGGACCTTTTCTTTCAACTTCTTGCCATGCGGTATGAACAGAAATCTACAATGATTACAACGAATATCGTTTTATCACGATGGGGTGAGTTGTTTCAAAGTCCAGAGATCGCCGCTGCGATCCTTGACCGATTGGTGCATCATGTCAAAGTGTTCAAGATTACTGGTAAATCTTATCGTATGAGAAATAAGATTTAGCCTACCAGTTTTTGACAAGTTTATTGACGAAAACCTACATTTTTATTCTGCCGAAAACCTACAAAATTAAATTGCCCTTGACACATTCTTCACAGACAAATAGACGGTAGCCTTTTTTTAGGTCACCACAATCGCGAAACTTCTTCACTTCTCTTTTCACAACGGATCGAATCCTTCTCGTATACCTTTGATTGAACTTTTCCCAGTTCTGATATTCATCAAAGAAAATAGCATGTAAAATATTGGGTTTCATGTCTCTAGTTTAATAGGAAAAGGACGCTTAAAATTTTATACTTCCTTTAATGATTCAGGTGTCAAAAGTTTGTTTTGAAGGAAAAGGTTTTTTGTTCGCTAAAATAATGGGAACAGATCGCTAATTTTACAATGGATTTAAGTAATGGTCACCACAAATTAGTGTTTAGACATTAAAAAATGGGATTAGACAAAGCAAGCGTCCTAATTCTTACTTTTGACACCTGAATCTTTAATGTTAAAAAAAAGAAACGCCGAAGCGTCTCATTAAGGTGACTTGATTAAAACAACACTATTTGACTTAGAGCCTCTTATACTTCCTTTAACATTTCATCAATATCCTAAATATCAGACCTAAATTTCATTACCCTTTATTAAGAAAACTGAATAGGTTTGCAACATAATACATTAAAAATGCTAATATTGACGTAGCTAAAATAACTAGGCATACATATATTAATCGATTATCAATAAACAGTACATTACTGCGAAAAAGTTGAATAAACAAGCCTTGATATAAGTAGAGTTCAAAAGAAATTACTTTGACATAAGAAAAAATTGGATTTTGGAAAGTTACTCTATAGCTTAGTAAAATTACAATAGACACAAAAAATAATACAGAAAATGCTCTAATAACTGGGTGATAAAATACTTCATCAAGATAAAAAAAGCCGCTGAACAAAACAACTAATACCATTACAGACACCTTATACTTATTAAATAGAAAATCCAGTATTAACTTTTCGTTGATACTCCACACCACGCCTAATGGGAAACAAAAAATAGCATTTGTCCACCACTCTCCATAGTGCATATATTTAGCAATTACTAAAACCAAAATTGTGCTTGTTACTAATAAAATCGTCAGTAGCAGATCATTTTTACGTGCAATGAACGCACTAACAAAAAAAGCAAAATATAAGAAAATTATCATAATAACAAACCAGCCATTTGAAACTACTGGACTTCCATTTATCAGTGAGTAAAATGCATCACCTAAACTTAACTTCCCAATTAGATTTCGGAAAATGAAATAGACTATCCCCGCTAACAAAAATGGAATAAAAATACTCAGAACTTTCCTTTTTAAAAAAGTATCTAAATACACTCTTCCTTTTTTCTTGTATTGCTTAATCAACCCATAACCAGAAACAAAGAAAAATATCCCCACTGAAAACCTGCCTGCAACTATTAAACGGGATGATAAAAAAGAATCTGAATAATTCTGGAGAACTTGTGACAGATGATGCAAAATTACAAATATTACTGCAATTACTTGTAAATTACTAGTAGTTTTTATTGATAACTGTTGAGTATCTAGATCTTGGTTTTTGATACTAACAAAAGCTATAAAGAAAATAATAAGCAGAAAAATAAAATCCATTTTACAAGCTCCTTCAACTATAATACTCACATTATGTTAAAAATACTGGACTAACAACTTTCAAAAATCAATCCCCATTGTGAATAAATACATTCAATTCCATAATTCAAGTTTCCGATAATAGTATTATTTACACAATCCGATCATCTCCACACTTTATTTTATGGAAATACTGATGGATTACATTAGATCTATTCTGTTACTTGAAAATCAAATTCCCCTGAAAAAAAGGCCAAAACACAGCTGCTGGAAACCTTGAATAAATGAAGAACCAAAGATAATAAAGAACAAAAAACAATAAAACAATGAAATACAACACTTTAATAGTTTTTGATGCTTTTGACGAAAAAATATTTGAAAAATAAATGTAGTGAGTTAGTAAAACAGTACGAATAATCCGATCATAACTAACAGAAATAGAAATCAGCGGTAATACAATAACTAAAATACCATCAATTTTCAGCATTAAGTCCGAATAAGCACCTAAATTTACACTAGTATCTATTCGACGTTTAAAACTCTTTTCAGCATTACTATAATTTTTTAAAATCAGATATGTGACAACCGTTATAAAAAATAGTGTCAATAAATATATTGTATAGTATTTTAACTCCAGAGGCTTTGTAAACAATTCTGGTTTAAGATAACGTTCAATCTTATCTTCCAAGAAAGGCGCGATTTTTGAAACAATTTCTAAAAGCGGAATAATATTTTTCATTAGGAAGAAGGAAAGGATCATAAATAATGGAATGATAATCTTCCAACTTAAAAAATATGTAATTAACAATAAAAGAAAAAAGTATGCGGAGTAATGAAATAAGCTTGCAATAAAAACTCCCAAAATATAAAGAACAATATTCTTTATATTGCATTTTAAAAGCAGTGGTACAATCGCTGTTAATATGCAAGCAGATAGAAAACTTCTGACTTGAGCAGCATCTATCAAGTATGGAAATATATAATACAGTGCTATAACAAATCCTGGATTCGTAGTATTTGTCACCACAGTATAAAGTGCAAAAGCCAAACATATACCTATCAAAATAGCAAAGAAGACCTGGAAGCTCAAGCCAAACTTACCAGCTAATAATTGAAGATGAGTATATCCCCACTCCTCATTAAACTTTAATGGATTCTCATACATTTTCTGATACTGCGCGCGATCAACTATAGTATTGTTAAAGGACATGCCAATCCATAGAAAAACGCCAGATGCAATCGTTACATATTTATTACGATTGAAAATTAAATTTATCAAAATAATCAATACACTGATTATGTACATCATAATTTAGTCCTCACTTTTGTTAATCAACACGAACAGTAAAATTGCCAGTTCCTCGAGTCAAGTTGGGATTGTAAAACGGGTCATGCTTGATATATTCAGGCCACTTTTCTTGAAGTAATTTCTTCTCCCCTTCGAAACGCTGAATTTTTTCTGCTGTATTTTCATAACCGCGAGTTTTTGATTCATAATGGTATAATGTCGCTTGATGTGCCCAAATATTCACACGACCTAGTTCATAAACTTTCAGACATAGATCAACATCGTTAAAAGCAACCACAAACTTTTCATCAAAGCCTCCTACAGCTTCAAAATCAGCCTTCTTGAGCATAACACACGCTGCCGTCACAGCCATATAGTCATTATCCAAGTATAAACGACCATAATATCCTAGATCACCTTTTGGGAAATAATGATGCCCATGCCCTGCAATCCCTCCGAGTCCCATTATGATACCTGCATGTTGAATTGTTTTATCAGGATAATATAACTTCGCTCCCACACACCCTACTCGTTTAAATTGAGCATAGGAAACCATGATTGTCATCCAATCAGGATTAATGACCTCTGTGTCATTATTTAGAAACAACAGATACTTTCCCTTAGCGCTCTGGGTGGCGATATTATTTATACGTGAGAAATTGAATGGAATATTGATACGGTGAACAATAAATCGTTCACCGATTTCTTCTTGATATTTTTGGTACAAAGTATCAATAGCTTCTTCATCCGAGCCATTATCTGCAATGATGATCTCATAATTAGAGTATGAGGTCTTTTTAATAATAGAATCAACACAAGCTTTTAAGACATCTGAACCATTTTTAGTCGGAATAATAATGCTGACCTTTTCTTCTTCCAACACATCATATCGAATATCATAGAATCCTGAGGCAATTCCTTTAGAAATTTTTCCTGATATGTTTCGTCTAGCTAAAGTATCTCGCAAAGCTCTTAACCCCGCATCACTGGCATAGTCCTTTTCATCCTGCCCTTTTGCTGTGGAACCTGGTAGTGCCCGCCAATGATATAAAATCTCAGGAATATGAAAAATCTGATCCTTATTAATTTTTTCAACAAAACGTAAAACCAAATCATAATCTTGTGCACCTTCATAACCGACTCTAAATCCAGAAATCTCATTTAGCAAATGCCGATCATAAACACCTAAATGGGAAATGTAATTAGTTCCCAACAACAAGTCAGGGGACCAATCAGGTTTAAATGCAGGCTCGAACCTTTTTCCGTTTTCATCTATTTTATCTTCATCAGAATAAATCAACTTTAAATCGGAATTTTGATCAATCGCTTCAACAACTCGCAACAAAGCCAGCGGTGAAAGAACATCATCATTGTCCATCAGAGCAACAAAATCTCCTGTTGCTAAAGATAGTGCAGCATTACTAGCCTTACTAATGTGACCATTTTCTTTGTTATAAACAATTTTAATTCGATCATCCGTTTTAATAATTTTTTCTAAAAACTCTTTTAGCTCACTAGAAGTTGATGCGTCATCACAGATACACAATTCCCAATTAGGATAAACTTGTTTGAACAATGAATCTATAGCTTCTGAAATCCAGCGAACCTCTACGTTATAGACTGGCATAATCACGGATATTAACGGATTATTATCTAACTCGTTAACTTGAGTTTCAAAAGCTGAAAAATCCTCTGGTTCATTTTTCATTATCCATGCGCGATATTCATCCCCACCGATTCTTTTCTCCAATTGATAGCGTTGCAAAGTACTTCTAAATCCATTCTTTCGTAAGTAATTTAAACCTTTTTTTACTTTCGCAATTCTCAATTGTGCTGGAGTTTCAGTTCCAGCTTCTAGTTTATACCTCTTGTTCATTTTTAAAGAATATGTTTTCTTATCTTGTTTTAACAAGAAGCTGATCGGTAAAACACCCCTTATTGACCCTAAAACCTTAATCTCAAATCCACAGTTTTCACCATTTGGGATACCAAATAATGTGTTTACATCCATTCGATACAATCTTTGAATTGTAACTTCTTCTCGATATTTATCATCCACGATAATTTCTGGTGTTTGTTTTAATTTCTGATTCAATGTCCAGCCAGTCATAGTAATTGCACCAGTCTTCCCATTTTTTATAATACTGTCGACTGTGACTTTTATATCATTGCTGCTCATCAAAAATTCCTCCGTTAATTTTCTAGTAAACTAACCGGGTGTCCATAAGGATCCAGCAATTGTTCTTTCGTCCATTTTTTAGTTAATTGCTCAATAGTTGTATCGACTTGATCCGTCTTCATCGTCCTTTTTATTTTAGTATATGAAGTGTAGACTACTTGTTTATTCAACTTAGCGATTTTAAGGGAAAAATCAATCCAACAAATCTCGGCTGGAAGAGTCAAATCAAATCCATCTATCCTCTCAAAATCTGCTTTACTGAACAAAGCACAACCGCCTACCGTTGCTTGAATGTCCCTAGGCAACGCAATTCGATAATAGTAACCAAGATTAGTCTCTGGTGCACCCACTTCTGGACAAATAATTCTATTATTCGACGCATCAAGTGAAACTCCTATATTCTCTATCTTATTATTCAGGTCAATTATCTTTCCAACAGTCAATCCTACCGAAGGTAATTGACCATAATTCAACAGCTCTTCAATCCATTTCGCATTTTGGGGAACTAACTCTTTATCCAAAACAATAATATAATCACCTTTTGACTGAGCAATCATTTGATTTAAATCTCCTTCAACAAACCTTAATCGAGAGTTGCTGTCAGACAATTTTTTATCATTATGAAGTACTTCATAATTTTGATAATGGGTTCTATTTAAAATCTTCTTGATATTGTCTTGATCATGTTTTGATTCTTCAGGAATAATTACAGAAACTAAAGGTTGACTATCAAAACCATAATTTACTTGATAACAACCAAAAAAATCAGCAATTTTAACTGACCCTTTCATTCCTCGTCTTTTCAACGCTGCCTCTAAAGTTCGCTTTCCTGCGATATAAGCATAATCTTTACTTTCTGGGTTTAGTGCGGTTGATGAGTCAATTGCTCGCCAATGATATAAAATCTTACGGATGTGATGAATATTTTTAGCAGTTTCAGTGGCCCGCAAAACAAAATCGTAATCTTGGCTTCCATTAAATTCTGTTTTCAGTCCTCCAATAATCTGTTGCAACTCACGCTTAACAACTACAAAATGAGTGATATAGTTGTGTTGCATAAGCAATACAGGATTCCAATCCGGTTTAAAAAAAGCATCATAACGTTTACCATCCTGATTCATTTTATCCTCATCGGTATAAAAGAAATCGATTGATTTGTCTTTGTTCAATGCCTTAACAATTTCATATAAAGCATTAGGAGCTAGCTCATCGTCGTTATCCATGAAACCAATATAATCACCAGTAGCAATCTCTAAAGCGGAATTGGTCGCTTCAGAAATATGCCCATTCGTTTCGCGAAAAATAATCTTAATTCGTTCATCTTCATCAGCATATTTTTTTAATAGAGGTTTGATGTATTCTTTTGGCGACGCATCATCAGCTAAACATAATTCCCAATTATCATAAAATTGATGCTTCAATGATGAAATACACGCATCTAACCATTTTTCTTCCACATTATAAACTGGAACGACAATCGAAATCTTGGGTTGAAAATCAAAACTTGCAATTTCTTGTTCGATATCCGCCTGAATAAAAATTTCATTTTGAGCGATCCAATTCTCGTAAGCGTTTTGTTGTTGACTACGTTTTAGGATGTGATTAGCTGTTCCTATAATTCCACGATGCTTAATCGAGCTAGCAAATTTACGGATCTTACTTTGATTTTTGATCGGCAAAAAACTGGCTTTCTTAGTATCAATTACAACGCCATATGTTGGATGTGTTTTCGAAGATAAAATTAGGTCAAACGATTTTCGTCGGTTTGGATCATAAATATCAATTTCAAATCCAAGCTGATTATTTTCTAAAGCAAACTGTTCAGCCACATCGGCACGATTGATTACTCTAGTTGTTACAATTGGACTGTTATCAGCAGCCACATCCAAATTAAATGGTTGATGATCCTCATTGCTAAACGCCCAACCTCTGATTGTCGTAGTATGAGAACTGGTGTTATGTTTTACTTCATCTATACTGAAAGAAACTTCGTGAACAAATTTTTTCAACGGTGTTTTAATAAAATTGACTTGATTGGAAAGTACTTGATTATACCGATGAACTAAATTATCTCTTTCAGAGTGAGATGCTTGATACGCCAACATAAGTTTATTTAGCTCTAAATAATATTGACCTTGAAAATCATATGATATATTGACTGACATTTCTTTTCCATTAAGGTCTTTCTTACCAATAGATAGATAAGCTGGAGCCATATTTGTGAACAAATATTTATTATCAGCAGAAAAAATAGCACTGGATTCAAAAGACTGTAATTCTTGATCATCTAACTCAACATAAAAAGAGATTACACCACCCAAATTTTCTGGAAACGGATAAAACAAAATTCTTTCAACATTTTTTGGTATTTCAAAAGAAAAGACACTATTCTTGTTTGTGTAAGAATTGATTTTTTGCACTTTTTCTTCTACATGATCAGAATATTCGTAAACAATCCGTAAAGATTTAATAAAATTATGATTTTCCAAAGTAGCAATCTCTGGATTTTCTACTGGATGCTTTTTTAGAGCAAAGAAGTACTGATAGACTTCACCATAGGGGCGCATTCGAAATGCATAATGCACCTCTAAGGGTAAATCTTCATAATGAGCATTAATTTCGTTATTACCTACCTCATTGAAAGTAAAGTCTTCGCGTCGAATAAATAAACCAGCCTCATTAAATACTTTTTCGAAACCTTTTTGAGTATAAAAAGTTTTGTGAGTTGCATCTAATAAACCATATTCTGACCATTCAAGCTTATTATTGAATAAATTAATTAAAACAGAATTATGAGCAAGGTTGGGAAATGTAATCAAAATTTCGCCATCATCTTTTAAAAATTCTTTAACAACTTCTAAAGTCTTTTTAGGATCTATTAAATGTTCTAAAACATCAGCGAAAAGAATGTAATCGAACTTTTTGCCTTCAAAATATTCGATCCATTTATAGTCTTCTATGTTACCATAAAAACTATCCGTAGCAATTTGACTTACATAATCATATAGCTCTTTATCAAGTTCGACAATTGAAACTTCACATTTTTTCTTTCCCATCAAGTGTTTGGTCATCCGACCATTTCCAGGGCCAAATTCTAAAATATCAGTTTCTTCTTTGATATGAGCCGCAATTTTCCCAACACTAGTTGACTCATCTATATCCATTTCAAAATCGTATTTCATAACTTCCCCTTCCATTCGTGATCTAAGATTACAATACCTTCACCAGTATATTTCCCACTAATAAACATATTTATATATTTCGTTTTATAAACCAAAGGTACTGTAGCATGTTCTTCAAAAAATGCTACATCAAAATAATACTCTCCAGTTAATAAAGACATTTTTTCATACTCGATATAAAAAGTATTTTTTCCTTTTTTAAAAGGAATTTCTACATTATCCAACAGTGTATTTAAGCCACAAACATAATGATTATCAACAGTTCTGATCGCAACACCCAAAACCGGATTTTTAATTGAATCATCCATGACCGTATAATTAATTTTAATTATTACTTTTTGATCCTGTTCCACAATATCTAATTTTTCTAGACTATCATTTAGTAAGACCGCCGAATCAACTTCAACAATATCGGGTATTGATTGTTCATCTTTTCTAGATTTTTCGCGATCAACAGTTCTAATTGATTTCTTCTTCAGGAAATTTTCATAGTTGGTGGTGACATCCATTGTATCACCTTCCTCAACAACAACTCCGTTTTTTAACCAATAAACTCGATCACAGAACCGACGAACAGAATTTATATCGTGAGAAACGAACAAAATCGTTTTACCAGAATTCTTGATTTCAGTAAATTTCTCCATACATTTTAATTGGAACTCTAAATCCCCCACAGCTAACGCTTCATCCACAATTAAAATATCAGGGTCTACGTTTATTGCAACTGCAAACGCTAATCGAACAAACATCCCACTAGAATAGGTTTTAACCGGTTGATAGATGTGGTCTCCAATATCAGCAAACTGAATGATATCATCTACCATTTCACCTATCTCGTCTCGAGTGAAACCTAAAACCAGTCCATATAGGAAGATATTCTCATAACCTGAATACTCAGGATTAAAACCTGAACCTAATTCTAATAATGCAGAAATTTTCCCTTCGATTTTCATATCCCCATTGGTCGGAGTTAGAACACCAGTGATAATTTTCAACAAAGTAGACTTTCCAGAACCATTCTCACCAATAAAACCAATCATCTCACCTTTTTTAATATCCATGTTGACATCATGTAAAGCGTAAAAAACATCATGATAACTTTTCTTGCTAGGACTCAAAGCTTCTTTGAAACGATCAGAAGGCTTAGTATACATATTATAAGTCTTTGTAATATGACTCATTTGAATTGCGTAATCTGACATAATAGTTTACTCCTTATAGTACGTCTGAAAAATGAGGTCTCAAACGTTTAAAAATTATCGACCCAATTAATAGCATTGTTAAAGTGAACACCCAAAAATATAAACTCATTTTCCAATGTTCAAAAAACCAGCCTTCACTCAGAAATGACTCTCGATATCCTTGAACAACATAAAATAAAGGATTTAATTTCAAAAAAGAAACAATTCTAGGAGAAAAAGCACTTGGACTCCACAAAATAGGTAGTGTCCACATAACTGTTTGTAGTAAAATACTTATTATTTGCATAACATCTGGAAAGAAAGGTTGGATAGAAGATGTTATCCATGTTAAACCAGTTAAAAAAACAAAGAGACAAAGGACGTAATAGAAAAGCTGCAACGTATGCAAAGTTGGTGGAAAACCATTTGCAGTAGAAACAATCAAAGTAATTAAAATAAAAAACAAATGGGTATATAAATTTGATAAAACTTTAGTCGTTGGTAAAATTCGAATATTAAATACTACCTTCTTAACTAAATATGAGTATTCCCTAAAGACGTTTGTCGAAGACGTGATTGAATCTGAAAAAAAGAACCAAGGAACCATACCCGTAATTAAAAATACAATAAAAGGGTATTTGCCATCTGTCAGTCCCGCTCTTAACCCAAAACCAAAAACAAACCAATACGTTAAGACCGTCACTAACGGATTTACAAATGCCCACAACACACCAAAAAACGAGCCCGCATAGCGAGCCTTAAAATCATTTATAGAAAATCGAAACACAAGTTTTCTATTTTGAATTATTTCTTTTGCAAAAGATAACAAGCTTCTCATAATTAAAAAAACCCTTCTATTATATTATTCTCAATACGCAAATCAACATTCCAATTTTACATAAACTAAAATGAAAAAGCAAGAAACCACTAAAAACTCTTAGTTGTCACTTACTTCTTACAATTATCTTTAAATTTAATATGGTTGTCCATACACTAAACCATTATCTAATTCAGAAGTATTTTCCTGAATAGAATTAGGATCTTGAACAGGTGGATTAACAATAGACTTTGGATCAATATAATAATCATAATGCACTTGAAAAATACTGTAGTTATCAGGAGATCGATCACTTACAATGGTGAAAGATATATTGTCGATATTATATACAGATAAATCTCGTCGACTAATGACATACTTAACCCCAAGTTTTTCTAACGTTTTTGGATTCAATTCTGCAATAAAACTGTCTGCCGTTAATAACTTTAGATTAGTTGGCTCTCCTGTAATAGCTGCCCTAACATGAGCATAGCGATTATAAACTTCTTCTTCAGTCTCATCATTAGGAAAAATATTATGCCATGTTTTGATATCAGGAGTAAACATAACCGTGTTAAGACTCCTCACACCTAAAGCTGGCGTAAAATTATACAAACTATCTTCTGAGACCCAAAGTTCTCCTGGATCTTTCTTTTCAACTTTTTTTATTTCTGTAGCTAATGCTTTTCCATATAATGCACTAGTCCCCTGATTCACTGGATTAACAGTAAAACCTGAAAATCCAACTAAAACAAGCACCCCCAAACTAAATAAAAATTTTCGTTTAAATAAGAAAAGAAATGCTAACAATAATGATACCCCAATCGATAATAGTATCTCTGAAGAAGTCAAATATTTAGCTAAGTCACTATTTTGTATTACGAAATAGTAAATCACTGAGAAAAATATCGGAGTCACTATTAAAATTTGTTTTGGAATATTTCTTTTATTTTCCCAAATAAGATTAATAAACCAAAAAGACAGTAGCATTGCACCATAACTAAATACTTGAACTGCACGATAATTTGGTACATAAGACAATAATGTAATTTTGGCTAAAGGAACAGGTAATCCTATAGTCAACCAACCTAACATAAATAAACAAAACAATAATAGACCCAGCCCTACAGAATTTTCTTTCAACCAGCGAATTTTGTCACCCGTTATTCTTAAAATGAAAGGACTAACCACTAAAACTATTGGGAAAACATTATAGAATGAACTCATTTCGCCCATATTTAATATTATTCCACTATCCTTAAATGGCAACTTCCAATTAGTAAAGTAATATAACAGTTCTTCAACTTTCAAATTACCTCCAGTACTAATTCTCTTACCTGGATATAGTGTGCTTAAAGTTGTTATTAAATCATCCTTAGTAATACTATAGAAATGAATCAAACAAATCATCACTAAAGCAAGGGCGCCTCCAATGACTACGATATCTGATAAATTAATGCGGTAACTCCCTTGAAAGTGAATTAGTGTAGCTATCCAGAAAAACAATAGCAAATAACCAAATGTCACCTGATGTGCAGGATATAAAACCAATACAAAACCTATACCTAATAAAGCACAGATAAATGCATTTATTATTCTAATTAGTATTGATTCATGATGTTTAAAATAGTGATAGAAAAAAACCATCAATCCTAGAGAATAGAAAACTAGATCTCCTAAATGTTGCATAAACCACCATTGAACTCCTGGTGAAAAAGGAATCATTATGGAACCGACGAATGCCAAATATTTATTTTTCTTAGTTAGTATCATAATTAGCTCAAATGCTAGAAGAATCATTCCGATGAGTTTCAAACCCCAATACCACGAAAAACCTTGATCACGATCTAAAAAAAGAAATCCCCAATTAAAAGGTTTTCCAATAATGGTAATATCTTTAACTGGAGAATTGTAGGCTAAGATCATATTTTGTCCATTCGGAGAAAAAGAATCATTATGAACTGGAAAATCTTTTTCTATCTGTGAACCATAAAAAGGTGTTTGGACCATCCACTCATCACTACGTACAATTCGACTTTTTCCCAATAAAACTGTATTCTTTTTTCCATAGTCCTGATCATGCAGCTGTCCATTCCAAATGGATATCGAACTTCCATTGTATCGAAAAAAAATGATTAAGAACAATCCGATTAAAGCGATGACAAATCTCAATTTTATTATTAAATCTAAAACATACAGCAAAGGATTCTTTTTTCTTTGCTGTACATCGGTTTCAGGTTCCCTTCTTTGTGCCCTTGTTTCCATTGTTTCCATTGTTTCCTCCTGAAAATAGAAATTTAAATGTCATTTTCCCATAGTTAAATTTACCCGTTAAGAATTGTTTGCAGCCTCGTAAGAATAATTGTCTCCGATATTCAGCAAACAAATTCGTTTGATATAAAATATAATAGCATTTTTCAGCTTGAATAATTGCCTGATAACGGGAAAAATTCATCTGATTTGCATAATCCAATACAGATAATTGGTGCTGAAGCTCTGTCGAAAGGATTTTAACCTGCTTTTTCTCAAAAAAAATTCGCCAACTCATCCAATGATCTAAATAATCCAACGGAAACTTTAAGTTGTACCCGCCGATTTTATTTAAGAAGCTTTTTCGAAGTGCAGTTGCTGAATTGATCACCATGATATCTTGAGAATATGTCTGATCACTTTTAGGTAATTCTGTATGTAATGGACGCAACGTATCACTGCGTACAGGTGATATTTGCTGATCATTATCCTTAATAACTGGCGCTATCGCTACCACCGATTGCGGCTGATTAAAAGACTGAGCAATCAATTCTTCAAAATAACTGCTTGTAAGCATAGTATCTTGATCCAGTGTCACCAGCCACTCAGTATGTTCATCACTCTGACTCAAAGCGAAATTATACGCTTGTGCCAACCCAACATTTTTCGGATTATGATAATAAATGAAGCGTTCATCCAATCCCTGAGGTTCGCTGGCCTGTCGACTATTATCAAAAATCAATACTTGCTTGATTTCAGAAAATTTATTTGACGCGAGAAGTTTGTTCAAACTTTGGATCGTTGACGATTCTGAAAACGCCATATTATATAAAACTACAACTAGTTCAAACAAACTTCTCACCTCTATATTTTTATTGTTTTTCTTCTAATTCAAGAAAGCTGGCTAGAGCCTCTTGCCAAGTTGGAATCTCAAAACCTAGTGCTTTGGCTTTGCTTAAGTCCATGATTGAATATTGCGGACGAGTCGCTTTTTGCGGATATTCTTCTGAAGTCACCGGTGCTACTTCCACATCTGTATCTTTCAGAATTTCTTTAGCAAATTCGTACCAAGAACAGCTGTTTTCATTCGATAGGTGATAAACTCCGAAAGGCGCCTTTTCTTCAATCACAAATGTCATAAATTCAGCTAGTGTCCGTGTCCAAGTTGGTCGTCCAAATTGATCATTCACAACCGTCAAGCGATCATGCGTTTTAGCCAACTTCTGCATCGTGTAAATGAAGTTATGACCATAAATACCGAATACCCAAGAAGTACGGATAATATAATAATCATCCATGATTTCCTGCACAGCTTTTTCACCTAAAAGTTTTGTACGTCCATATTCGCTCAGTGGATTCGTTGCATCATCTACCTGATACATGCCATCTTTTTTCTTTCCATCAAAAACATAGTCCGTACTAATATAGATTAATGTTGAACCAGTAACTTTTGCGGCTTCTGCCACATTCCGTGTGCCTTCAACATTTATTTTTTCGTCAAGCTCCTTGCCTTCATCTTCTGCTTTATCAACAGCTGTGTACGCTGCACAATGATAAATGATTTCTGGCTTCATATCAGCAATAAACTTATTCGTAGCCTCTTTATCAGTAATATCAAGCTGATCGGCATCTGTCGAAACATACTCAATTTTCTTTTCATCCAGCAAATTGCGCAGCTCTGTTCCTAATTGTCCATGTCCACCTGTAATTAAGATCATATCTATCTACTCCTTATATAGTAATGTCATTTACTTCCTAGAAAAAAATGATATAGCCTTCTCGATTTTAAATTCATTTTGGTATGAATTTTAAAAAGGATAACTAACAAAAAGGCAGGTTGCACCTGCCTCATTTAATTTGTATTATTGGCCGTTTTTCGCATAATTGCTTTCAACCGCTTCTTTTTCAGCACGCCACCAATCTTCATGTTCGGTATACCATTTAATAGTGTCCTTCATACCGGCGCGGAAATTGGTAAATTCTGGTGTCCAGCCAAGTTCTTCTCGTAATTTAGTAGAATCAATCGCATAACGTAAATCGTGACCAGCACGATCTTTTACGTGATCATACGCGTCTTTGGATTGACCCATTTCTTCTAAAATAATTTCCATTACAGTCTTATTGTCTTCTTCGCCATCAGCACCAATCAAATAAGTCTCGCCGATTTTCCCTTTAGCTAAGATTAACCAAACGGCTGATGAATGATCATTCGTATGGATCCAGTCACGTACATTTTTGCCATCGCCATAAAGCTTTGGACGAATCCCGCTCAAGACATTTGTGATCTGACGCGGAATAAATTTTTCAATATGTTGATAAGGTCCATAATTATTTGAACAATTTGAAATCGTTGCTTGCAAACCAAAAGAGCGAACCCAAGCTTTAACTAATAAATCTGAACCAGCTTTAGTGGATGAATAAGGGCTTGAAGGATTGTACGGTGTTTCTGCCGTGAACTTTTCACCCTCGCCATCACCATGACCTGGCAAATCTTCTCTCAAGGGAAGATCACCATACACTTCATCTGTTGAAACATGATGATAACGAACATTGTTTTTACGACATGCCTCAATCAATGTATAGGTGCCGATAATGTTTGTTTGTACGAATGGAAATGGGTCCTTCAATGAGTTATCATTGTGTGATTCAGCCGCATAGTGAACAACTGCATCAGTCTTTTGCACTAAACGATCGACCAGCTCAGCGTCCGCAATATCGCCAACAACTAGCTCTACTCGATCTTTAGGAAGTCCAGCTAAATTTTCCTTGTTACCAGCATACGTTAGTTTATCCAAGACTGTTACATGAACTTCTGGATGATTATTTACCACATAATGAACAAAGTTGGAGCCGATAAAGCCCGCTCCTCCTGTGACGATAATATTTTTCATCTATACTTTACTCCTATTTCGTATTAAAGTACTCATTTTTCAAAAAATGAAAAATGAGTTTGATTCACAACACGAACACCATTCTTTTAAAAAATTGGTCCTAAGACCACAAAAATAGAATTAGTATCCTTAAATTTCACCATACACGAAAGGATTTTCAGCTTCAAATTCCTTCAAGGTCGGTTGTTTTGCATCTTTTTCTGATGTAATAGCTTTTTCAATGTCAATCGGCCAGTCAATCGCTAAGTCTGGATCGGCAAATGAAATACCGCCATCTGCTTCTGCGTCATAGTAATTGTCACATTTGTACATGAAATTGACATTTGGAGTCAGTGTCACAAATCCATGGGCAAAGCCGCGAGGAACTAATAACTGACGGTGGTTGTGCTCAGAAAGAATGTAGCCTTCCCATTTCCCATAAGTCGGACTTCCTTTGCGAATATCTACAATCACATCTAAAACCGCACCAGTTACAACACGAATCAACTTCGTTTGTGCTGATTTTCCTTTTTGAAAATGCAAGCCGCGTAAAACACCTGGTTGTGTTGAAAGTGAATGATTGTCTTGAATAAAATCAAAATCAATCCCCGCTGCTGTAAAATCTTCTACTGAATAGCTTTCAGTGAAAAATCCGCGATGATCGCCAAAAACAGCCGGTTCGATAATTTTCACATCTGCTAAATTCGTTTCTGTTACTTTAATTTTCCCCATATCTATTCCTCTTCTGCTAAACGTAATAAATATTGACCATACTGATTTTTCTTCAACGGCTGAGCCAGTTCAATTAACTCTTCTTTTGTGATATAACCCATTCGATAAGAAATTTCCTCTAAACATGCCACTTTTAAATTTTGACGTTTTTCAATCGTCGAAATAAAGGTAGAAGCTTCTAATAAGGATTCATGGGTCCCTGTATCTAACCAAGCAAAACCTCGACTCATTACTTCAACAGATAATTTATTCCGTTTCAAATATTCTTTATTAACATCCGTGATCTCCAACTCGCCACGTTCAGATGGTTGAATATTCTTAGCGATTTCAACTACGTTGTTATCGTAGAAGTATAGTCCGGTTACTGCATAATGCGACTTAGGCTTTTCAGGTTTTTCTTCAATAGAAACTGCTCGCATATCATCGTCAAATTCCACCACGCCAAAGCGCTCTGGATCATTTACGTGATAACCAAAGACCGTTGCACCTTCAGTCTTCTTCGCCGCACGCTGCAACATACGTGATAGTCCATCGCCATAATAAATGTTGTCTCCTAAAACTAGACAGACACTATCATCACCAATAAAATCTTCACCAATAATAAATGCTTGAGCTAAGCCATCTGGACTTTCTTGCACCGCATATTCGATATGGATCCCTAATTCATGCCCATCTCCGAAAAGATTTTCAAAGCGTGGTGTATCCTGAGGTGTCGAGATAATCAATATTTCATTGATTCCTGCCAACATCAGTGTAGACATTGGGTAGTAAATCATAGGTTTATCATAAACCGGCATTAATTGTTTCGAAGTTGCTTTAGTTAGAGGGTATAAACGAGTACCGCTGCCCCCTGCTAGAATGATTCCTTTCATACTTACGCTCCTTTTTTTTGCATACGAACACATTATACCTGATGTTAGGTATTAGAAAAATCGTTTTGCTACTTTTTTTTAATTTCTTTTATTCTTTTTCTAACTAACTGCAAAGCATTCCAACGCCATTTGAACTGCTGAACTCGTGAAGCAGTTGTTTTGATTTCTGATGCATTCAATCCGTGGCGACGATAATAAACCAACTGCTCAGGAATAAAAACTACTCCCCGATAATAGTCTGCTAATAGCCCGATCCACATGTCATGCATCGGCACTCCTGCTGGAATCGGTAAAATAATTTCTTTCAATTCTGATCGAAAGGCCATCCCTGCACCAATATAACTGCTCTTCACAATATTATGCCAGAACCCAGAATGAGTATGGCGCATCGCTTGGTACGAAGGTACCAAAATTTCAAGGTCATTATCAACAATAACTAAGTCAGAAATGACCGCTTTTGTTCTGGAGTTTTTGAAATACGGGAGCATCTTTTTAACTTTGTCAGCATGCCAGATATCATCTTGATCACTTAGAAAAATGATCGGGTGTCTGCTTTGCTGAATGGCATTAGCAAAATTCGCGATCAAACCTTTCCCTTCATTTTGAAAAAGTTTGATTCGCGGATCGTTTGCTTTTAATTCTAATAAAAATTCCCACGTGCCATCCGTAGAATGGTCGTCGGAAATAATCAACTCATCATGTTCTGAAAGTTGTGGGAATA
>Ga0153923_100113_pt1 | contig 38798 bp, 36 predicted proteins | sample TSNJ007MetaG_FD_104682 | JGI IMG/M metagenome (GOLD analysis project Ga0153923, IMG submission 104682) | Attine ant fungus gardens microbial communities from New Jersey, USA - TSNJ007 MetaG | ecosystem: Host-associated > Fungi > Mycelium > Unclassified | place: USA: New Jersey, Brendon T. Byrne...
ACGGGTAATCGTCTCAAGCCACACTCGAATAGAGCCGATTTCTAGTAAAAGCGTCTTCTCGTTAATCGATAGCAAGTAGCTTTTTCCTCGGGACTCCCCGATCTTGAGTGAATACCCTTGCTCAGTCTCGATAATTTCACATAATTTATCATGGTTAGATTCAACTGCGATAAATTTTATATTTGATATCTGCAGAGTTTCTCTGACTTCTCTAAGTAACCGCTGCTCCATATGACTAATCTTCATCACACCAAAAAGATCTTGGGAGAACTGATCGAGACTCATTTGCAGGCGAAAATACCGTTCCTCACTCTCTCGAATAATCTGCTCTGTATGTTCTCTGTCCTCATCTGCTTTTTTTCGATCACTAATATCCCTAAATATAGAGATACATGCGACTTTTCCTTTGTACAAAATGGAGCTAGCTGTTACCTCTACATCGATAATCGTTCCATCTGAACGTACGACCTTTTGTTCAATAGGAGCTAAGATCTTATAGGGTTCTTTATAGATCTCTCGCATGCGTTCTTTCGACAGCCGCAGATACTCCGGGTGCGCCCAAATGAAAATATTTTTACCGATCAATTGACTCTCATCGCTAACTCCAAATAATCCAAGACAAGAGAAATTTACATAAACAAACTTATAATCGCTATGCAGAACGACTGCTTCAGGCGACATCTTGATCAGCTGCTGATTGAACTCCTCGCTTTCCCTTAATTCATTTTCCATCTGGACTCTCTTAGTAATGTCTCTTGCTACAATTACGATACTCATTACTTCTCCATCCTCACCTAGAACAGGAGTAGCAAGACATTCTAAATTTAAGATATAACCTTTTGTGTGAATAAAACGATTGTAAAACATCTTGCTTGCTTTTGTCCGAAAAATATTTGATATCTGTTCACGCAAGTTTTCTTGCTCATCTGGATCGATATACTCTAGGATGGTAGTGTCCTTGATTAAACCTACAGGAATACCGATTAGGGTTTCGCAGGAAGGCGAGGCTACAATGAAATTACCTTTTTGATCCAAAACCCCCATCATATCCTTCATGTTATTAATAATAAGTCTATACTCTGCTTCACGCTGTGCTAACTTGTGTTCTACTTCTACTGCTGATGTTATATCTCTAGCAACTACAAAAGCCCCAACTATACGACTATTCACATAAACCGGGATATTTTTCATAGACCAATGGCTCACTGATCCATCCTTACGGGAAGAGGCCACAACATAGTGCTGAGCAGATCCCCGTACTGTTCTTCCGAAATAATCCAACATCCTCGGCATATTCTCTGCTCCAAATAGATTCATGATGGACAAATTCTCTCCGACCATACTTAAAGCTTCTCCAGTAATTTGCTGTGCCGTAGAATTGATTGCCAAAATATTACCTTGCAGATTCACCTCACATACGACGTCTGAGTTATAGTCAAATAAGGATTTATAGCGCTGTTCACTTTTGAGTAAAGCCTCCTTCATTAACTTTCTTTCAGTAATATCTGCCAAGATCCCATCAAGCCGAACTACCGCTTGGGATTCATCCAGACTGGGTATGATTCTGACCTGTAACCATCGAGGCTCACCACTTGCGTGGATAATTCGATATTCACTAAGTTGTGGAATCCCTTGACCAACTGATGATATGATCTCTTGAATCAAGGGGTTTTCTTCCTTATAAGCAATACGAAGCCAAAAATCATCCTCTTTTGCCTGCTCAACGGAATAACCGGTGATATTGAGAATGGCATCCGATATAAATAACACTTTCTTAGATACGTAATCGTAAGACCAAACCGCCACATCTAGATTAGAGAACATCTGTTGATACAAAGAAAATGTGCTCTCTAACTGAATCTGTGCCCTTTTTTGTTCAGTAATGTCCAGCATAATTCCATCTATTCGGCAGACCTTGTTCTCCTTATTTAGGATAGGCGTGCCGATATTTTGAACCCACTTCAGTCCTTCAGTAGGTAGTTGCATCCGATACTCAAGACTACTGATATGACCAGCATTTAATCTTTCCATGTAGGCATCATATCGATCACGATCCACTACATTCACAAGTTCCCGTAAAAAACTAGGGCTGTGCTGTTTAGTCTTACTTGTGCAACCAACCCATTCCTCTAAAATTCTCGACATCGTCAGTAGATTTTCTTCCATATCCATAGACCATGTGATCACATTCTCGTCGCCGAGTGAATGCATATTGAGATCACCTCCACATAAAAAGCCCCCCCTTTTCGGGGCGGCTTTTTGTTCTAATTCGCTATTTTACAAGCGTCATTACATGAATAACTTTATCCTACTGAGCAATCTGCTCACGGATATTCTGCAATATTTTCTTCTCCAGCCGGGATACCTGCACTTGAGAGATCCCTAGACGACTGGCGACCTCCGACTGCGTTTGATCACGATAGTAGCGAAGATAGACAATCAGACGTTCACGTTCACTGAGGCCTCCGATAGCTTCATTTAATGCCAGCTTATCGAACCAACGCTCCTGTGATTCGTCAGCGATTTGATCAATCAGCGTGATCGGATCTCCATCATTCTCAAACACCGTCTCATGGATAGAGGTCGGTGGTTTATTGGCTTCTTGAGCGAATACCACTTCTTCGGGTGTAACCCCTAGCGCTTCCGCAACTTCACCAATCGTAGGCAGACGATCAAGCGTTTTAGACATTTCGTCCTTCATCTTACGAACTTTATTAGCCATTTCCTTAAGGGAACGACTGACCTTCAAGGTGCCATCGTCACGAAGGAAACGCTGAATTTCACCGATAATCATCGGCACCGCATAAGTGGAGAACTTGACCTCATAGCTGAGGTCAAATTTATCAACGGACTTCAGGAGTCCAATGCAACCGATCTGGAACAAATCGTCAGGCTCATACCCGCGGTTCATAAACCGCTGTACTACCGACCAGACCAGTCGGATATTACAGCTTACAAGCGTGTCGCGGGCAAGACTATCTCCGGCCTGACTGAGCGCGATAAGACGTTTGACCTCCGCATCGTCCAAATAGGTCGGCGGAGCTTTTTTTGACTCTGCATCCATGGCTCCAACCCCTAATTGTATAAAGCTTTTTTCGAGACGATGGTTTTCTTCATTGAGATAGAAGTACCGTGTCCCGGTTCACTAGTGACTTCAAATTCATCCATGAAATTCTCCATAATAGTAAAGCCCATGCCCGACCGCTCCAGCTCTGGCTTAGAGGTATACAGCGGCTGTTGCGCCAGCTCCAAATCCTCAATGCCCCGTCCTTGATCCTCAATGGTTAGATGTACCGTTTCGTTGTCCAGCGATGCCGAAATGGTCACAATACCTTCCGGATCACTATCATACCCATGAATAATACAGTTGGTGACCGCTTCCGACACGACTGTCTTCAGATCATTCAGCTCGTCCATCGTAGGATCAAGCCGGGAAACGAACGCCGCTACGACTACACGTGCGAACGATTCGTTCTCCGAGCGTGCAGCGAACTGCACGTTCATGAAGTTACCAGCCTTACTATTTGTCATAACGCAACCTCCAAATCCGAGAGTGCAGTACTCTCGTCGTCATATAGGGGCATGATTTTGAACAGGCCTGACATTTCCAGCAGCCGCTTCACAGGTGCCGTTGCGTCACACACAACCATTTTTCCACCTTTACTGTGGATCAGTTTATACCTTCCCAGAATCACGCCTAGGCCTGAACTGTCCATAAACTGCAGATGCTTAAGACTAAGAACCAAATGCGATACCTGACCACGCATAATCGCTTCATCCATATCCATTCTTACAAAATCGGCTGCGTGATGATCCAACTCCCCTGATAAACGGACAATCAACACACCCCTGTGATGCTCCATCTCCACATGAGAATTCATGCTTGCCACTCTCCTCTTCGTTGCTTTGAAAACTGACCTTGAAAGACAGTACCTATTCCCTTCAAGGACAAGGTTTTCTACGCGGCAAATCAGGAATCCTGCCTCACGACAAAACTAGAAGAAAACCCCTATGAATCTACAGAGTACATGGGGGTAATCTACAAAAAAACTGTTTTTAATCTACGCCGAACATCGAGCCTGTTGTGCGCTTAAAGAGCTTCCACCAGCCTGCTTTCGGCACAGCTTCCCCTGCTTTTAATTCATATTCCTTAATCACTTGGGTTCCTTGGTAGACCACTAGCTTGCCCACAGATTGACCTTCAGCTACTGGAGCCTTCACGCTTTCCGGCAATACTAGTTCGTGGCGGATGCCTTCTTGAGTCACACCTTTTTTCAAAAGAACACTGTACGTCTCTTTGGCCGTTATCGGCAGCTCGGATTTTACGCCCTTTTCAATCTTTAGGGTGCCGATGGCATCCCCTTCTTTGTGGATCGTGTGTACTTTATATTGCGAGAACAGGTAATCGAACATGCCTGACACTTCGCTATTGCGTGTCTTTGTGTTCGGCTCGCCTAGCACAACAGCGACAGCACGTAGACCATCTCTTGCTGCAGTAGCGGACAGACAGAATTTTGCCTCAGCAGTATAACCAGTCTTCAAACCATCAGCACCAGTGTAGAAACGCACTAGCTTGTTCGTGTTCACCAACCAGAACGGTTTGGTTGAATCCTTACGTAAGTAATCCTGATAGGAACCGGTATATTTGATAATTTGATCATGCTTCAAAAGCTCACGACTGATGACCGCAATATCGTAAGCTGAGGAATAGTGATTAGCGGCTGGAAGACCGTTGCAGTTGGCAAAATGGGTATCTTTTAGACCCAGTTCCTCTGCACGTTTATTCATCAGATCGACAAAAGCACTCTCTGAACCAGCTATTTTCTCCGCCATCGCCACAGAAGCATCATTACCAGAAGCCATAGCGATACCTTTGAGCATATCGTCTACCGACATTTCTTCACCAGGCTCCAGAAAAATCTGCGATCCGCCCATAGAAGCCGCATATTCACTTGTTCGCACCTTATCAGTCAGCTGCAGCCTTCCTTCATCCAGTGCTTCCACCGTTAGTAACATTGTCATAATCTTCGTAATACTTGCGGGAGGCAGCTTATCATGGCTGTTCTTCTCATAAATAACAGTTCCGGTACCAGCGTCCATCAAAATAGCAGAACGTGCTCCCGGTGCGAGGTCTACAGCGGCAGCATTACTGCCAGAGTCCTTGGTTTTTTCTTCTGCATAAGCGCCTGACATAGGTCCTAGAACCGATACAGCGATACAGAGCACAAGCACAGCAAAACGCATTTTTCTCACAATGGTTCCCCTCCTGAACGTTAACCTTCATATCACAGGTACTGTGTTCCAGTTTCGTCAGAAAGGGTGAAAATTATTCCATTTTTAAGGAAATAACAACAATTATTTATCTCAAGAAGTAAGGATGTCATCAATTAAAAAAAGCCCAGCAGCAGTTGCAGAGCATTTTTATTATAGGGGAGATTAAATAATATTTCAAATTTAAAGTATTTCCATTTTTTTAGCTCTCATTTTAGGAATTTTAAAGGTAAATCGTAGACTATCACGAATGCTAACTAAGAACCTATACTGTCTTACAGAGGAGTGAATATACGAATGAACCCACTTGAAACTTATATTGAGACAGAAGCAAAACAGAACGATTTCTCAGGCGTAGTACTAGCAAAACAATATGATAAAGAAATCGCCAGCAGCTGTCACGGTTATGCCAATAAGTCGGATAAGCGCGAAAACAATATTCATACTCGGTTCGGGATCGCTTCCGGGTGTAAAATATTCACAGCAATTGCCGTCTGTCAACTGGTCGAAAGGGGATTGATTTCTTTCGAAAGCAGATTATCAGACTATCTGAAGAAGGTAGAGTTCCCTCTCTTTAGTTCTGAAATCACCATACATCAGTTGCTTACGCATAGCTCTGGGATTCCTGATTATTTTGATGAAACAATCATGGATGACTTCGAAGATCTGTGGAAGACACAACCTATGTACACTTTACGGCAGCTGGAAGAATTTGTACCGATGTTTCGAAACCTCCCCATGATGTGGACCCCTGGTGAACGTTTCCACTACAACAATGCCGGATATATTGTGCTAGGTCTTCTGGTGGAGGAATTGAGTGGAATGTCCTTTTCCGATTATGTGGAGCTTCACATCTTTAAGCCTTGCGGAATGGAGCAATCCGGTTACTTTACGTTAGATGCCTTACCAGCCAACTGTGCACTAGGATACATAGAGGAAGAGAACGGTCGCTGGAGAAGCAATATCTATTCAATCCCGGTAAAAGGAGGCGCTGACGGTGGAGCTTTCGTAACCGCTCCCGACATGCAGTTATTCTGGAGTGGGCTAATGAACCATACCCTTTTGAGTCCAGTACTCACTTCATTGTTGCTTACTCCCCACATACATGTGGATGGTGAAGGCTATTATGGTTATGGTGTATGGATCACCCTCCGAGAAGAAAAAGTGTTCAAGTTTCACATTATGGGCTACGATCCCGGTGTTTCCTTCCGATCGGCTTTCTATCCGGCTAGTGGAGAGACTGTGGTCGTATTATGTAATACAAGCAGCGGGGCTTCTCAGATTTTCAATCTTATCGATAAGCATTTGTAGCTGCTCCGTCAAAAACGTAAAACAGCGAGCCTCCTATTAACGGAGGCTCGCTATTTTACTCTCTATTTCAGGTCTTTGTCATGAAAATAATTACATTTCCTTGGCTAGTACCGTGTTACTCCATCCTTCGTAACAAGCGCGAATACCAGTGGCAATGGTGGAACCGATTCAGAAGTAATACGGTAAGCTTCCAGCACCTTGCCCTCAGCTTCCTCTACTTTCTTATCACTGGCATCATTGATATGCAATACTGCAAGTGTATCCCCAATCTCTACAGCATCTCCAACTTTTTTAGAGAGTTGAATACCTACAGCCAAATCTATTACAGATTCCTTGGTTTCACGTCCTGCACCAAGCAGCATAGCAGCAATGCCGATTTCTTCTGCTTGAATCCCCTCAATGTAACCCTTAGTCTTCGCTTTCACTTCAATGAATCGTTTAGCAGCAGGGAGTTTCTCCGGATCATCGATTTGCGAAACATCTCCGCCTTGCGCACTCACGATCTGTTTGAATTTCTCCAGCGCTGTGCCATCTTCAATATGTGTCATCAGAATCGAACGAGCCTCCGCTTCATCCTTGGCTTTACCGCCAAGAACAAGCATCTGGCTGCCCAGAATAAGGCAGACTTCCTGCAAATCTTTAGGACCGTGACCCTTCAAGGTCTCGATTCCTTCCTTAATTTCCAGCGCATTTCCGATCCCGTAACCCAGTGGCTGATCCATATCACTGATGATCGCAACGGTATTACGACCCAAATGGGTGCCGATATCCACCATAGCCTGGGCAAGCGCAATAGAATCATCAAGCGTCTTCATAAAAGCGCCGCTGCCGGTTTTGACATCCAGTACAATGGCGTCTGCACCCGCTGCAATCTTCTTGCTCATCACTGAGCTTGCAATAAGAGGGATGGATTCAACAGTTGCTGTTACATCCCGAAGGGCATACAACTTTTTGTCAGCGGGTGTAATGTTGCCCGACTGGCCGATCACGGCAGCTCCGATCTCCCCTACTTGATCAAAGAAACGCTCGCGATCCATCTCTATAGAAAAGCCAGTGATCGACTCCAGCTTATCAAGTGTACCTCCTGTATGCCCAAGTCCGCGGCCGGACATCTTCGCTACCGGTACTCCAGCAGAGGCTACCAACGGTGCAAGCACCACGGTGGTTTTATCTCCCACTCCACCTGTGGAGTGCTTATCAACCTTAATGCCTGCGATTGGGCTCAGATCCACTTGATCACCAGACATCGCCATTTCCATCGTTAGATCGCCGGTCTCCCGTGCGTTCATACCTTGAAAATAAACCGCCATAGCCCAAGCGGAAAGTTGATAATCAGGAACTTCACCTTTACTATAGCCTTGAATTAGAAAGGATATTTCCTCACGGCTCAGCTCTCCACCGTCTCTTTTTTTCTGAATAATGTCGACAGCTCTCATTTTACACCTGCATTTCACGGACATTTGCGCGAGCAAATCCGATATATTTTGGTTTAGTTACATTAACTACCTGTTCATGCGTCAATGGCTTAAATTTAATCACTTGTGTCATAAAGATGACCTCCCAGTAATTCAAAATGCAGTGCCCGAAATTACATTTTCGGAATAAAGCCTAAGACCAGTTTCAAGAAACGTTCACGCACACGTTCTGCAGTTTCCATCACCTCTTCATGATTGAGAGGTTGATCGAGGATTCCCGCGGCCATGTTAGTAATACAGGAGATGCCCAATACCTCGATACCTGCATGACGAGCAACAATGGTCTCCGATACAGTAGACATGCCCACAGCATCGGCACCTAGCGTACGAAGCATTACGATTTCAGCAGGCGTTTCGTAGCAAGGTCCCAATAGACCTGCATATACGCCTTCTTTGAACTCGAAATTCTGCTGAGCTGCCGTTTCCTTCGCTACCTGGATCAGGCGGCGACTGTAGGCGGTCGACATATCTGGGAAGCGCACACCAAGTGCAGGATCATTAGGTCCTATTAAAGGATTCCGTCCAGTCATATTAAGATGATCCGTAAGAAGCATAAGATCACCCGGCTTGAAATCAGTGTTCACTCCACCAGCTGCATTCGTTACTAGTAAACTGGCTATACCAAGCTCTTTCATAACCCGTACAGGGAATGCCGTTACCTCCGGTCCATAACCCTCATACATATGAAAGCGGCCCTTCATCATCACGACTCGGCGGCCTTCGATCATACCAATTAATAGCTCGCCCTCATGTCCTTCTACAGTAGAAACAGGAAAGTGAGGAATCTCATCATATGGAATGCTTACTCCGTCCGTAATAAGGTCTGCCAGTACACCAAGGCCTGAACCAAGGATCAATCCAATTTCCGGAGCCACCGGACATTTATCTTTTATATATATGGCTGCTTCTTGAATTTCTTTTTGAGTTAACGCGCTCATGGATGATCCTCCTTCATTGATGTTGTGGAGCAACCCACAACCCTTTTATTGCAGTTTCGCTAAAAAGCTTGTCCCATACTGCGGCGCCTTCGCACCAAAGTTATCAGCAATGGTTGCAGCTACATCAGAGAAGGTTTCACGAATGCCCAAACTTTCTGGATGTTTAAACCGCGGGCTATAGATTAAGAGCGGTACATATTCACGGGTATGGTCAGTTCCACTATGGATCGGATCGTTACCATGGTCTGCAGAAATAATCAATAGATCATCTTCACCGAGCGTAGATAGAATTTCAGGCAGGGCCTGATCGAACACTTCCAGTGCACGACCGTATCCTTCTGGGTCACGACGATGTCCATACAAAGAATCAAAATCCACCAGATTCGTAAACAGGAAACCGTCAAACGGTTGACGAAGCTGCTCAATAGTAACTTCGATTCCATGTTCATTGCTCTTCGTTGGATAAGAAGCCGTAACTCCTTCTCCTGTAAAGATATCGTTGATCTTACCAACCGCGATAACATCCTTACCGATATCAGTCAGCGCGTTCATTACCGTTGGTTCTGGCGGCTTCACAGCATAGTCATGCCGATTTGGCGTCCGAACGAATTTCCCTGGTTCGCCAACATATGGACGAGCAATCACGCGACCAACCGAGAATTCTGGAGCCATCGTCAGCTCACGGGCTATTTTACAAGCGCTGTACAGCTCTTCGAGTGGAATGATATCTTCATGTGCAGCAAGCTGGAATACGCTGTCCGCAGAGGTATAGACAATCCAAGCACCGGTTTTCATTTGCTCTTCGCCGTATTCAACAAGAATCTCCGTTCCGGAAGCCGGTTTATTCCCGATTACCTTACGACCAGTTGCCGCTTCGAACTTCTCAATCAATTCTGCTGGAAAACCGTCAGGATACGTATTGAAAGGAACCTCAATCTTCAGCCCCATTAGCTCCCAGTGTCCGGTCATCGTATCCTTGCCTACAGATACTTCCTGCATTTTTCCGTAGTAACCTGTTGGTGAAGCTACAGGCTCTAGCGGTGGCAGCGGAGCAATATTAGCTAACCCGAGCTTCTGGAGATTAGGAAGCTTCAAACCAGGAACACGATCCAATATATGACCAAGCGTGTGCGACCCAGCATCACCGAAATTCGCAGCATCTGGCGCTTCACCGATACCAACACTATCTAGAACAATAAACCCAATTCGTTTAAATGAGGACATTGTTGTCTTCACTCCTTTTTTAATATAGATATTCTTTCGTACCAACAAGAAGAAACGGCTGTACCGTCTTCCAGAAGACATACGCTTCCGAAGCTAGCGATACAATGTACCGCTTATCAGGTATCCGTTTCTGCTAAAAGATAACCTGCGGATCATTCCCCAGTCTATCCTTTCAGTATGATTCCATCATAACCATCTTACTCACAAAAAGCATCTTTAAAGCAGAATTATCGAGCTCTAGGATGGTGGCTCTCATATACTTCCTTCATATTCTTACGGGCTATACCGTTATAAATCTGAGTCGTCGAAATATCGGCATGACCCAGCATTTGTTGTACGGAACGCAAATCTGCTCCGCCTTCCAGTAAATGGGCTGCGAAGGAATGCCTAAGTGTATGCGGGGTAATATCCTGCTCAATGTTTGCTTCCCGTGCATATTTTTTTATGATTTTCCAAAAGCCTTGCCGGGTTAATCTTCCGCCTAGACTATTCAGGAACATGGCTGGTTCCTCCTGGTGATCACGAAGCAGCTTGTCCCGCATAAGTGAAGTGTAAGCCGCTACACTCTCAGCTGCAAGGGTTCCAATGGGAACTACCCGCTCCTTGCCAGAAGTTCCTGTACAACGCGCAAATTTCATATCCGTGTGCACATCATCCACGTTAAGTGAGATTAATTCAGAGACCTTTATGCCTGTTGCATAGAGTAATTCCAGCATAGCCTTATCGCGCATCCCTTGTGGCGTACTTACATCCGGCGCAGCCAATAACTGCTCTATTTCCGAAATGGTAAGCACCATAGGAGGTTTCTTATCAGGCTTCATGGTCTCCATGTCCAGTGTAGGATCCTGCTCAATCAAACGTTCCTTCAGCAAATAATGAAAAAAAGCACGGAGTGACACTGCGCTCCTGTTCAACGTTGCTGTTGCTCGACCAGCTCCGCGTAATGAGCCGAGATATAATATCACATGCGATCTTCGGATCTCATCAGGCTGACTAGCCCCCCGCTCTTCAGCGAACTCCAGAAACTGCGATACATCCCTACCGTAAGATTCCAGTGTATTCGGGGACAAGCCTTTATCTCCGGACAAATAATGTAAAAACGGCTGCAAGTGTGACTTCATTATTTCACGCTCCTGTCCTGGCGCAGCTACTCATAGTGACTTCCTGCAGCACATTCAGCATGAGGGTTCTGCAGATGTGTACATTTAGTATACGCTGCATGAATCCACCTTGTTTTCTTCGACATTCTTCTCGCTTGTTCCTGCTTCCTGCGAAGCTTTCATTCTCCATACCAGTAATAGAAGCGCAAACGCTGTCTTGTATCCAGACCATCATCACTACGATCGGCATGATCAAAAGCCCGAACAGCGGAGCCTTCAGGAATTCCATAATTCTCTATCGGACTGATCCATTCACCAAGCCAGCTCATAGCACTGTAGAGCAAATAGCTTAGAGCCACAAACATGATCATAAAATACAGCTTTCGAACTGTTTTGGGCACAGAAACGATCATATGGACGCCTCCCTCTAACATACAGTTAAGATCTGCTCGTCCTTCACCTTATGCACCAAAACGGACTGATATGTATACCTCCAATAGACCAATCATTTAAAAAGCTCTCTCCGGTAAAAAAACCGGGGAGAGCTTATGAAGTGAATTTCATTATAAGATGACTTAGGACGGATTTCCGTTTGAATTATTCTTATCGCTACACCGATAGCATATCCCATGAAAATCAAGTCTATGATCAAGCACTGTGAAATTAAATTCTTTCTCCAGTCGCTCTTCTAGCGGACCTAGCCAATCCTCGCGAATCTCATCCATACTACCGCATTGCACACAAATTAAATGATGATGATGGTGCTTCGCAGTATCTGTTCGCAGATCATAACGGGCGACACCGTCACCGAAGTTAATCTTTTCTACGACGTGAAGCTCGCTAAGAAGTTCCAGGGTACGATATACAGTCGCAAGACCGATCTCGGGAGCTTTCTCTTTCACGAGCATAAAAACATCTTCTGCGCTAAGATGGTCTTCCTCATTCTCCAGCAGCACTCTTAAGGTCGCTTCCCGTTGGGGTGTAAGCTTGTATCCTTGGGATTGTAACTGTTGCTTAATTTTGTCTATCCGAGCTTCCATTGTCTCCCTCCCCCTTGGAAAATAACCTCACCGGTCTTCAAACCACTTCTTCCATTATAGGGGGTGTCGCTTTGAGAAGTCAAACGCTTTTACTGCAAGCCCAAGGTAGTCACTGCTTGTACAAGTGAAGGCGTAACCCAGCGCATCATGATCGGCGTAACATAGGTCTCAAAACTAGAAATGCCCAGAATCAACAGTGCCATTACAAGTGACAATATGGTGTACATAGTAAAAGGTCGAGTCACTGGCGTCCGACGTTGTCCTAGCACTCGGCTACGAATCATCTGTAAGGAAAAGGCGATCGCCGCTGCACTACTTACTAACAACACAGGAATCAGTACCAGATTGTGCGGAGCCACGGAGACTAATGCGAACAGCATTCCATGCCATGAATATTGACTTACTAGACAACCGACCGTAAAGCCGATCAAAACCCCTTTAAGAAAATCAAGAATCAAGATTCCCGGAAGCCCAATGACTGATAATCCAAGGATCCAGATCAGCCCAATCCATTTCAGATTTAAGGCTGCTATACTCCAGTACGAATCAGGTGCTGCGGGTAGACCCTGCTGATCAACCGTTACAAAGAAATTTCCTAGATAATCCCCCAGCTCCTGTTGCTGATCCATCGTAAGCGCACTAACGATAAGAGCTCCAAATACAACACCTACCAGAAATAATACGCCGACAAAAATATACAGAGGCGTCTGTTCCTTCATCATCAGCCTTAAATTACGCATCGAGACGTTCCCCTTTCCGGTTACATGTTAAACCATATGAGAAAACGTCCCGCGATATGACTTGTCCATAGGACAATAACTCTACTTTCCAGGTTGTACGACTTTACCGTATGTTCCCCCACCGCCTGCTGATAATTCCAATATGCCTGAGCGGGCTCTAACGATCATAGCCGCCAAATCCACTCCTACTACGCTAGCAATTTCCGCTTCACCACAACCATGTAAAATGTTCATCTCCGTGCCAAAAGCTTGCAGTAACGCGTTCATCTTAGCCTTCCCGAGGCCTGGAATAAATTCAAGTGGAACCTGATAGTGATAAGGCGGACGGCTTGCGGGTACTAGAGGCGTCTTGCGGTCTGCGATATCTAGGATCCGGTCGAATACACCTCTCACCAATTTAAGACTGCCACAATACTGGCAGCGTTCCGATGTGACATAAGCTTCGTCAATAATACTGCCACAGCCTCCGCAGTAGGTTCGGTGGTATTTACCAAGCCGGGGGTTAAGTCCGAAATTGGCTGTTACCTTCCGCCCTTCCTTACGTTCTAGTGCGAGTCGTAGTTCAGCAAAAGAAGGTCGTGCCAACGCCATTACATTATACTCGCGACCTAGTTTGCCCAGTGAATGCGCATCAGAGTTCGTTAGGAATGTGAAGTCATCCAGCTCAGAAAGATAACCCGCCATTTCCGAATCTGCACTCAGCCCTAGCTCAACTGCTGCTATGCGATCCAGATCAAAGATGTCTGCCATACGCTCCGCTGCACAGCCGTACAAGCCCTTGTGAGGCGTGAATATATGTGCAGGGATAAGAATGCCTCCCCGCCCATAAATCTCATCCTGAAGCTCTCTAGCCGGAGCATACAGGCGCTGGGAACTTAGATTCACATTCCGCATATAGCGGCTCATCCACGCACTAAAATCGGTCATGCGCTCCACGTCCGGCATGTAGGCGAGCACATGGCACTCTTTTCGCCCAGGCTCGCGAATTTCAATCTCTGTTCCCAGAATGATCGTAGTCCCTCGGTAAGCAATCCCTCCACCTTCAGCTAACGTCATCTCTTCAGATTCCAAGGAACGCTGAATATCACATAGAACGCCTGGTGAATGACTATCAATAATACCGATCATTTCTAGTCCCTTGCGCTCTGCAGCCTCATTGGCAATGCCCGCAAAGGTAAGCTCGCGGCTGCCGCTGATTTTGACCGCTTGTCCTTCCGACGTTCGTCCAATATGAACATGCAGATCGCAATAGAAACTCTTCAATTCAGTTGTTAATTCCATTGGCCTGTCAGCGTATATAGATGCCAAGCATACACTGCCATCATCGTCTTCGCGTCCGCGATGCGCCCGTCAGCCATATATTGATACGCTTCCTCCAGGGTTAGCTCCGAAACTTCTAGAAATTCGTCCTCGTCCAGGGACATATCCCCTGGCTTTGCATTAGTAGTCACATACAAATGAATAATCTCATCGGCGAAGCCGGGAGAAGTATAGAAGGATTTAAGCAATTTCAGATCTCCACTGTGAAATCCAGTCTCTTCCTGAAGTTCACGACCAGCCGCAACTAATGGATCTTCACCTTTATCCAGCTTCCCAGCCGGAATTTCTACTTCAGTGCGTTGCATGGGCTGACGGTATTGCTCTACAACAAGCATTTTGTTGTTGTTTAAAGCAAGCACCGCTACAGCGCCGGGATGCTTCACAACTTCACGTGTCGCAGTATTTCCATCAGGCAATCTCACTGTGTCCACCTGTAAAGATATAATCTTCCCATCAAAAACAGGCTGTGTAGATAATGTCACTTCATCAAGCTCGGGTTTGCTGTGCAAATGTTGTTCTCCCATAAAGTTTCTGGTCTCCTTTTTCTCTATTGTGCATACGGTGTATTATAGCAAACTTAAAGGGAAAGAAGGAATTTCAGATGAACGAAATCTTCAGCCGTACAAGCTCATCCGCAGTTACAATGGTAGGTAAACCGGAGGAAATCAAGGCCATTTTATCTAGGTGGATAGAGCGGTATGGGCCCGATATGCCTCTCTCATACATTCTCTCCCTAAAGGATCAATCCAAGATCATTCCAACCAAAGCAGGGTGAATTCTTAATCAAACATGCTTTTATAAATATAAGGAGCTGCTCCCAAGCTTAATAACTTGGAGGCAGCTCCTTCATTTAATTAAAAGAACTTTAGGTTAGCCCTTCACACTCTCTTTAACAATATTTACTACAAGCTCAGCCACTTTAACGATATCTTCGGCTTTAATTCGTTCCTTAGTGGTATGAATATGCTCATATCCTACAGCGAGATTAATGGTCGGAACATCTAAGCCATTGAATACGTTAGCGTCACTTCCTCCACCAGAGTGGAACAGACGCGGCGTAAGACCCATAGAAGTGATAGCCCGCTGTGCAAGCTGTACCACTGGATCATTTTCATTAAAGCTGAACGCCGGATAAATAATTTCACTGCGGAATTCGCATTCTGCACCGTATTCGCGGACAGTGGTCTCCAGTGCTTCACGCATCGAAGCGATTTGATCGCCAACTTTTTCCTGCACGATACTACGTGCTTCTGCGTCCAATTGAACGTGATCGCAAACCACATTCGTAGGTCCGCCGCCAGCGAATTTACCGATATTCGCAGTCGTTTCGTTGTCGATCCGACCAAGCTTCATGGCAGCAATCGCTTTGCTGGCTACTTGAATCGCACTGATGCCGTCTTCTGGATTAACACCTGCATGAGCTGATTTCCCGAAGATTTGCATCGTAATCTTAGCTTGTGTAGGTGCCGCAACTGCAATCGCACCGACTTCACCATTGGAATCGAGTGCGAAACCGAAGTCTGCATCCAAATTGCTCGGATCCATCGAACGTGCACCTAGCAATCCAGATTCTTCACCCGCAGTAATTACGAACTGAATCTGACCATGTGGCAATTTTTGCTCTTGAATCACTCTGATCGCTTCGAACAGTGCAGCTAGCCCAGCTTTGTCATCTGCTCCAAGGATCGTAGTGCCGTCACTTGTAATCCATCCATCCGCGCCGAGCGTAGGCTTGATATTTTGTCCAGGAACAACTGTATCCATATGGCAAGTGAACAGAAGCTTTGGCGCAGATCCACCGTTCTCAGCCGGCCAGGTAATGAACAGATTACCCGCTCCATGTCCAGTTCTTTCCTGGGAATCATCTTCGGTAACTTCTAAGCCAAGAGCGTTAAATTTGCTCTTGAGCACATCGGCAATCTGCCGTTCATTTCTTGTTTCACTATCAACTTGGACAAGCTCCATAAATTCTTGAATCAATCTGTCTTGTGAAATCACTGGACTTCCCTCTCTTTCGTGAATACGTTACAATGGTTGTACAGAAAGACCATCCATCTTCATGCTATTAACTTAAACTAAATCTAAAGGAGTTACTCATGCAACGTAATAAGTGGTTCAAAATCTTCATCTACGTCATGTTGTTCGCCATGATTGCCTCTACGCTCTTTATGGTTATCGAGCCTTTCCTTGCAGGATAATCTCTTCACAAGGAACATTGATAATAGCGGCTAGGGACCCCCTTGCCGCTATTTGGCTTACCTGTTAGTTCGTTAATTAACCTTAAGCCATAGTCCCAAAGAACTCATCCTGCTCTTCATAAGGAAAGTGTCTTAGAAAATACGGAACCAATTCTTTGGCCACATCTTGAAGTTCAAAATGACGACCTGCACACTCCTCTAGGGAAGTTACTCCAAATTCAGTGATACCGCATGGAATAATTCCTTGAAAGCCGTATCCAGATATTCCTTCAGAAATGTTAAAAGCAAAACCATGGCTAGTTACAAACCCTCTTCGGAATTTGCTTTTGTTAAACTTGACACCAATGGCACAGATCTTCTCGTCGCCAACCCATACCCCTGTATACTCCGGCTTCCGTTCTCCTACAACTCCGTAGGATGCCAAATAATCAATAATCACTGCTTCCAGACTGCGCAAGTACCCGCGTAAATCTACCTTACCTTCTTCACCGAGCATAAGGATCGGATAACCTACAAGCTGACCCGGTCCGTGATATGTAATATCTCCTCCCCGGTCGATTTCAAACAGCGCAATTCCTTTTTCTTTGAGCTGCTCTTCATCTAGAAGAAGATGTTCGGGATGATTCTGTGAACCAATAGTATAGGTAGGCGGATGCTGCAAAAGAATCAATCGTTCCGGCTGCTCACCAGCATCAATGGCGTGCACACTTTCCTTTTGCAGATCCCAAGCCTCCCCATACTCCATAATAGGGTCATATGAAATCTGCAGCTTACGAATATCCGAATTATTCATACCGTCAGGTCCCCTTTTTCAGTCTCATGCCTGCACAGTTTGGCTCGTTATTATTTTTTAGTAAAGTTTCGTATCTGGGGTATATCCTTCAATGTTATCCTTGACGCGTTGCAAGAAACGACCGCAAATCACTCCGTCCAGAATCCGATGATCTAGCGACAGACAAATATTAGCCATTGACCGTACACCTATCATATCGTTAATGACCACAGGTCTTTTTACAATCGATTCAAACGTTAAAATCGCTGCCTGTGGATAGTTAATGATTGGATAAGAAAGAATGGAGCCAAATGAGCCGGTATTATTTACAGTGAAAGTCCCTCCCTGCAAATCTTCCAGACTCAGTTTGCCTTCGCGGGTTTTTTGTGCCAACTCATCAATCTCACGTGCCAGCCCGGCAACGTTTTTCTGATCAGCCTTCTTAATTACAGGAGTGATAACCGAATCTTCAGTACCTACCGCTAACGAGATATTGATATCACGTTTGACAATAATTTTGTCTACAGCCCAGACAGAGTTCATAATCGGGTAATCCTTAATCGCACTCACAACAGCCTTCATCATGAAAGCCAGATAGGTTAGATTGATACCTTCCTTACGCTTGAACTCATCCTTATGTTTATTGCGCAGTGCGACCAGATTAGTCACATCTACCTCAATCATTGTCCAAGCATGCGGAATCTCCGAGACACTTTGGCGCATTCTTGTAGCGATTGTATTCCGGATTGGTGTTACATCAATCAGGTATTCCGAACTGCTGCCTCGGCCACCCTCGACTTCAATTGTTGGAATACGAGGAGATTCGCTCAAATGTAGACCCGAATGGCGAAGAGGCTCTTCCGTCTTCTTCTCTTGGGCTTGAACGAACTGTGGAGCAGGCGGTTGTGACACCACTGGAGTTGGTTGACTAGCAGAAATCGAAGCTGGAGATGTAGCTCCGCCACTTTCGATGAAGGCCAGCACATCCTTACGGGTAATTCGGCCACCCATACCAGTACCCATAACTAAAGTCAGGTCGATGTTATGCTCAGCCGCCAAAGTCTGTACCGCAGGAGAATAGCGTGCACGCATCGTATCGTTAGCAGTTGAAGTCGCACTTTGTCCTGCAACATTATTAGAGGAATTAGCTGCAACTGTGTTAGTGTTAGTCACGTTTGCAGCAGTAGATGCAGTCACAGGCACGGCAATACGACAAATGACTTCGCCGACATTGACAACCTGACCTTCTTCCGCCAATAGTTCACCCATAACTCCATCTATTGTTGAAGGCAATTCAGCATTTACTTTATCTGTAATAAGCTCACATATTGGTTCGTATTGCTCTACCGGATCGCCCGGTTTCTTCAGCCATTTGCCGATCGTCGCCGATACTAGCGATTCCGCCAGCTGCGGCATGATCACGTCAGTCAACTTTTGGTTGTCAGACATCTTTTCACTCCTCAAATGTTTTACGAAGTAAAACTCACTTCGTAAGCATAATCTTAAAAGTTTTACGAAGCTTCGCTTCTTAGAAATACTTCGCAGTAAAACTTGCATCGTAAGCATAATCTTTAAGTTTTACGAAGCTTCGCGTCCACTCAACTATTTTAATATTGCGCCAGTCGAAGCATTTCCGCCTTCACTTTTTCTTTGCTAAGCATGAAGAACTTCTCCATTGGCGGGCTGATTGGCATCGCTGGAACATCGGGACCACAAAGACGGAAGATCGGCGCGTCTAGTTCAAATAGACAATGCTCAGCGATAATCGCCGCCACTTCGCCACCAATACCGCCCGTTTTATTGTCCTCGTGCACAATAAGAACCTTTCCTGTCTCACGAGCAGCAGCTATGATCGCCTCACGGTCAAGAGGCTGCAAGGTCCGCAGATCCAAAATATGCGCTGTAATACCTTCTTCGCGCTCCAATTCTTCTGCTGCTTGCATCGCAAAATGCAATGGCAAACTATAACCAATAACCGTAATATCTGTTCCCTTACGCAGCAGATTAGCTTCGCCAATTGGAACAGTGTAATCACCTTCTGGCACTTCTTCCTTGATCAGCTTATAGCACTTTTTGTTCTCGAAGAATAAAACCGGATCAGGATCACGTACGGCTGCCTTCAGTAGTCCCTTTGCATCGTAAGCTGAGTAAGGTGCGACAATCTTCAATCCTGGTGTACCGAAGAAAATCGATTCCGGGCACTGAGAATGGTATAGACCGCCGAATACACCGCCGCCGATAGGCGCACGTATGACAACCGGGCAATTCCAATCGTTATTTGAACGATAGCGGATTTTGGCCGCTTCGCTAATGATTTGATTCGTTGCTGGAAGCATGAAGTCAGAGTACTGCATTTCAGCAATCGGCTTCATACCATACATAGCTGCACCAATCGCCACACCAGCTATAGCTGATTCCGCTAACGGTGTATCTAGTACACGCTCTTCTCCGAACTGTTCTTGCAGGCCTTTTGTTGTGGTAAATACGCCACCTTTGAGACCCACGTCCTCACCAAGCACAAACACGGATTCATCGCGTTCCATTTCTTCCTTCATCGCGAGCCGAATGGCATCGATATATTCCATTATAGCCATGGTTTATGCTCCTCCTTTCAGGTCGGAATCACTGTAAACATGCAGCAGTGTATCTTCCGGTTTCGGAAACGGAGCGTTGTCAGCATATTCGATAGCTGCTTTAAGCTCAAGATTGCATTCAGCAATAAGATCTTGTTCTTGCTCGTCACTCCAAAGTCCCAGACCAATTAGGTAATTTCGGAATCCTGCTACGCCGTCCTTCTTCCAATTCTCATCAACCTCTTCTTTGGTCCGATAAGCCAAATCATTATCCGAGGTGGAGTGTGGAGATAAACGGTACATCATGGCTTCGATCAACGTAGGACCTTCACCCGCAAGTGCTCTTTCCCGAGCTTCCTTAACGACACGATATACTTCCAGTGGATCATTGCCGTCTACACGCACACCTGGAAACCCATAACCCAGAGCTCGGTCGCTGACCTTACCGCCAAGCTGTTTGTGAGCAGGAATAGAGATCGCGTACTGATTATTCTGACACATGATAATAACCGGTAGCTTATTCACTCCGGCAAAGTTACAAGCTTCATGAAAATCGCCTTGGTTGCTAGAGCCTTCCCCGAAGGTTACAAATGAGACGAATTTTTTCTTTTGCATTTTGGCTGCCAAAGCAAAACCAACCGCATGAGGGACCTGCGTGGTTACAGGACTTGAGCCTGTCACAATACGCAGACGCTTACTACCAAAGTGACCTGGCATTTGCCGCCCACCACTGTTTGGATCTTCTGCCTTTGCGAACACAGACAGCATCAATTCACGAGTAGTCATACCCACGGAGAGTACGAAAGCATAATCACGGTAATAAGGTAAAAAATAATCATTCTGCCGGTCCAGCGCAAATGCTGCTGCTACCTGACCCGCCTCCTGGCCAATGCCGGAGACATGAAAGTTAATCTTGCCAGCGCGCTGAAGCAGCAGACTGCGCTCGTCGTATTTACGTGCGAGCAGCATATATCTGTACATATCGATGACCTGGCCGTCACTTAGTCCAAGCTGCTTATGTCTGTTAATCGTTTCTACAGTATCTTGGGATTCCATAAAGAGATACCTCCTTATTCATAAAGCCTGAGTCTTACAGGATTTAAGACCAATTGTATCCTGATCTTAAAACCTGGTACTAAGACTTGGCTTGAGTTTATTATAATCCCTTTTTACCCAAAAAGAAACGCTAAATCCCGATAGATCTTCCATCTACAGCTAACATTGCTTCTCCAACGATCTCCGAAAGTGTAGGGTGAGCATGAATAGCCTCGCCAACCTCCCAAGGTGTTGCATCCAGCAGTTGAGCCAATGCAGCTTCCCCGATTAGATCCGTAACATGCGGACCTATCATCTGCACACCGAGAATATCTCCGCTGCTGCGGTCCGCCACAACTTTAACAAACCCGTCCTTCTGACCGTACACAATCGCCTTGCCAATGGCCGAGAAGGGGAATTTACCAGTTACTACATCATGTCCCAATGCTTTAGCTTCCTTCTCAGTGTGACCCACACTCGCAACTTCAGGACGTGTGTAGACACAACGCGGTACAAGATGTGTATGATAAGGATGAAGTTTCTCACCGGAGAGATGATTTACCGCCATGATACCTTCATGGCTAGCGGCATGAGCTAATTGTAGCCCACCGATACAGTCGCCAATCGCATAAATATGCGGCTCAGCCGTTTGCATACTAGCATTTACAGCGATAATTCCTTTATCAAAGCGAATATCTGTATTTTCCAGACCAATATTCTCTACATTCGCTACTCTACCTACGGATACAAGCAGCTTTTCTGCAGATAGACTTTGAGTTTGCTCTCCCTTACGGGCATCGATCGAAATTCCATCGTCCGTTACCTTGCAGGTTGCAGCATCCACTGTAGTTTCAGTCAGTACTTTAACACCACGTTTTTTAAGTAAACGTTGCAGTTCTTTAGCTACTTCTTCATCCTCTTGAGGGAGTAACTGACTAGCAGCTTCAACTACCGTAACCTGTACTCCGAAATCAATCAGCATAGAGGCCCATTCCACCCCAATTACTCCGCCTCCAACAATAATGATGGAAGAGGGTAACTCGTCGAGGGTGAGCGCTTCATCACTGCTAAGAATAACTTTCCCGTCTGGTTCCAGACCAGGTAATACACGCGGACGAGATCCTGTAGCAATAATAAGATGGTTAGAGACCACTGTTTCCATTTCACCGTCTTCTAGTTCCACAGCAACAGCACCACTACGCGGTGAAAAAATAGAGGGACCCGTCACGCGCCCCTTGCCTTTAATAACTTGTATTTTATTTTTGCGCATCAAATATTGTACGCCCTGATGAAGTTGTTCAACTACCGCTTCCTTGCGCTTTTGTACTTTTGGGAATACAAGCTGTACTCCGCTTGTCTCAATGCCATAGCTCTCGCTCTCATTGATTTCAGCATATACTTCTGCACTTCTGAGCAGCGATTTGCTAGGGATGCAGCCACGGTGAAGGCAGGTTCCTCCCAGTTTGTCCATTTCGATGACGACGACGGACTTTCCAAGCTGTGCAGCGCGAATGGCTGCCACATATCCCCCGGTTCCTCCGCCAAGTATGGCCACGTCACATGAAATTGTCATGATATGTATCCTCCAGTCATTACACGTAAGTTCATTTTACATTGTATATTGTACTCTCTTTTTAGCGTATTACAAAACTTATAAACGTCATATCCAAATGGACTTTTTCTTACTAAAGCGTTATCATATGGTTGAATCTAATGGGCTAAGAGGGGTAGGAGACACTTATGAAACTATTAATTTCACGCTTCATTGCCATCCTTATTCTTGTGTTTCCTGGTTTAATTGCAATGAAGGGCTTCTTAATGATGAAGGACGATATTTTTGATTATATCTCTATGCACGGCGATGAAACCGTTGTTCCAGATTTTGCTTGGCTGCATTTCGGCGGAGGGTTTCTGCTCTTTGCAGCAGGTATGACTTTCCTTGGCGGCTGGATTCTGGCAAGAGACCGCAAACGTAATTATGTTGGCCCTCGGTTCAAGGAGAAACAAAAAGCGAAACAAGCTGCCGCGCAAGAAACGATCTCATAAGCAGCATAATCATCCCCTCATTGTACAATCGAAATCTATTGCACATTCTGCAATTAAACCATCCGACAACTCACTTCAATGTATAATGAATATCCACACATTACATAAAGGCGAGAGTTTTCATGGACGCGACCTGCGCTTCCTTGAAAACTCCCGCCTTTTTATGCACAGCTTAAAGCCTAGCCTTATCAAGTACTTCTCTACGACCGCCTTGCACCAACTCGCTGTACAAGCCACCTTGCTTCAACAACTCCTCATGGGAGCCCTGCTGCAGCAATCTGCCCCCTTGAAGAACAAGAATTCGATCAGCTGCACGGATGGTGCCCAGTCTATGGGCAATAACGAAGCTAGTCCGTCCCTTCATTAGCGCCTGAAGTCCTTCCTGAATCTTGATCTCGGTCACCGTATCGATACTGCTAGTGGCTTCATCAAGAACAAGCATCGAAGGATTGGCAAGAATGGCTCTTGCAATGGATAGCAATTGCTTCTGTCCTTGGCTTATGCCGCTACCATCTGCAGAGAGCATTCGATCATAACCTTCCGGCATTCGGATAATAAAAGAATGAGCGTTAGCCAGCTTGGCCGCCGCCTCGACCTCTTCATCGGAAGCATCCAGTCTACCGTAACGAATATTATCGCGGATGCTGCCCTTGAATAAAAAGGAGTCCTGCAATACAAACGCCATATGGCTCCTCAGGCTTTCACGACGAATCGAAGTGACATCTAAGCCATCCAGCGTAATCTTACCCTGATTAGGATCATAGAAACGAGATAACAGCCCGATAAGTGTTGTTTTGCCGGCACCGGTAGGTCCTACTAAGGCAATCATCTCGCCAGGCTTCGCTTCAAAGCTAATATCATGCAGTGTGTTAGAACTTCCGTCATATGAAAAAGATACCTTTTCGAACCTCACTGCACCTTCAACTTTAACCAGCGAAGTGGCTGCACCTTCATCTTTAGCTTCCGTCTCTTCGTCCAGCACTTCAAACACTCTTTCCGCTCCCGCAACCGCTGACAGTAGTGTATTCCACTGATTCGCTAAGTCATTAAGAGGGCGAGTAAATTGACGCGTATATTCTACAAACACAATAATAACACCGACCGTAATCGCTCCGCGAATCGCTAACAAACCACCGACTCCAGCCACAATAGCGAAGCTCAAATTATTAAGTCCATTCATCAGCTTAGGAATGAAGCCAGAAATCGACTGTGCCCAGTATCCAGAGAGCATAATTCGCTCATTGCGTTCATGAAAACCAGCGATGACCCGTTCCTCTTGTGAAAAAGCCTTGATAATCCGTTGACCGGATAACGTCTCTTCTATATAACCGTTTAACTCACCCACATTGCGCTGACGTTCTTTAAAAAGCGGACCCGTACGCCGAGTAATCCAGCGCATGCCTAATAACATCAACGGCACAACAAGGAACGTGAGCAGCGTCAATAGAGGACTGAGCCAGAGCATTACCCCCACCGTGCCGAGCAATGTCAAAACACTAGAAAAGATCTGAATAGCTGAGCTATTCAGCGTAGAGCTGACATTCTCAATATCGTTGGTGAGGCGACTCATAATTTCGCCCTGCTGTCTCCGATTAAAAAATGAGATTGGCAACCGATGAAGATGGGAAAACAACTCCGTGCGCATCCGAAATACGGTCTCCTGGGCAATTTCAATCATCCATATATTTTGCAGCCAAGAAGTTAATGAATAGAAGATATAAACACTAGCTAGACTGATCAGAAAAATCGTCCACGATCGTCCGCCAGTGCCTTCCAGATAATCATCCACAGCTTTACCAATCATATAAGGCCCGAGCAGTGCTAAAGCCGAGCTGAAGACTACCATTAAGAGAACGAGAAAAAGCTTAGCTTTACGCTCGGCAAGGTAGCTCCAAATCCGCATGAGCGTGCCGCCCCAATCCTTCGCCTTTGCTTTTGGCTTCCCTCCAGCAGCTGAACCAAGGCTTCTTCCTGCTCCAAGCTCAATGACAGGTTTTGGGTGACGAAAGGGTTCAAGAATTGCTTTGAACATGCTGCTTCGCCTCCTCTACCTGTGATTCATAAATCTTGCGGTACAGCGCAGAGCTTGTCATAAGCTCCTCATGTGTTCCCTTACCGATTAAGCGTCCTTCATCCAACAGCAGAATCAAATCTGCAGATGCAGTAGAACTGATCTTCTGAGTAATCAGGAAGGTTGTACATGAAATCTCTTTCAGTGCCTCCAGCAAAAGTCCTTCTGTCACAGCATCAAGCGCACTCGTACTGTCATCGAGGATCAAAATAGCAGGTTTCCTCACAAGCGCCCGAGCAATGGTCAAGCGTTGCTTTTGTCCACCAGACAGATTTACCCCTCGCTGACCAAGCATTGTATCATAGCCATTGGGCAGATCCATCACTGTTGCGTGAATTTGTGCGGCACCTGCTGCGTGTTCGATTTGTTCCTGTGTGGCATGTTCATTGCCCCAAGCGATATTATCGCGAATCGATCCGCTGAAGAGCTGCAGTTCTTGAGGAACGTAACCGATCGATCGCCGCAATCTTGAAATATCGATATCGGTGCTCTTTTGCCCATCAATACGAATGATACCGTCTGTCTCTTCATATAAACGTGGGATTAGACCGACAAGAGAAGACTTTCCTGATCCGGTGGCTCCCATAATCGCTACACGCTCACCAGCAGCAACTTCAAAAGTAATATCCTCTAGCACCGAAATATCACTCTCAGGATACTTGAAGCTGATGCCTTCAAATTGGACGTGACCCTGTATTGGTTCGCCCTTTGCGTCTCCGCCTTCCTTAACTCCAGCGCCTGCTGACATCACTTCTGTAATACGCTGCGAGGAGGCACGTGCTCGGGAAATTGTAACGACAAGTCCAGATATAGCTGACAACGCTCCTATGGTTCGTAAAGAGTAGTTAATAACTGCAACAGTTTCTCCTAAAGTAGCATCCCCATTTGCAATCTCAATCCGTCCAAACCATAGGATCGACATAATCGCTGCATTCACAATAAGCATAACAAATGGCATCGTTGTCTCTGTCAAACGTAGCGCAGATACCGTGGATTTCATCAAATTCCCGCTAAAGACCGTGAAACGTCCAATCTCATGTCCCATGCGCACGAACACACGGATTAAGCGAATTCCCGTTAAATTCTCCTGGATTACACCATTCACACCGTCTAGCCGATTTTGTACGTTGCGAAATAACAAAGAAGCTTTTCTCATGATGAAGTAAAGGAAGAGAAGCAACAAAGGTAGAGCTACAGTGAGAAATAACCCCAGCTTCACATGAACAACCAATGCCATAATCACACTGCCCACCACAACCAGTGGCACCCGTGTCATAAAGCGGAGGCTCATAAATATAGTGTCCTGCAGCTGCGATACATCGCCGGTCAGACGCGTGATCAGCGACGAGGTGGCAAACCGATTGAATACTTCATATGTAAACGATTGTACCTTTTCATATAACTTGTCCCTAAGATCAAACGCAAAGCTCTGACTCGCATGGGCAGCAAAAAAAGAACTTAATACCCCAGCTATAAACGCAACTACCGCGCTGCCGATCAATACACCGCCCCAGAGCCATACTACAGAGGAATTTTGTTCTTTAATGCCCTGGTCAATAATTTTGGAAATGAGTAAAGGCTGTGACAATTCGACCGCTAGTTCAATAAGCATCATCACTAGGGCAGCTATTGCAGCGACTTTATATTTTTTAAGAAAAGAGAAAATCAAACCCATTCGCATACCCTCTTTTTCTATTCGTACAGTGCATCCCTTAAACGAGTCGACATTGTGGAAGCCTGCCCAGTTTTCATTATTGCCCGCCGCAGCGCTTTATTGCTTCGATTCAATTCCACCAAATCTGCCATCATCTCTTCCAGCAAAGCCTCAGCCTCGATAGAAAGATTTCCATTCTGCTGAATCAGAGCTAACCGTTCCTTGTATTCGTCTATTTTTTCAGTCACACATATTACTTCCTTTCCAATCACATGATTCCTTTTATCATACCACATTCAATTCTATCGCAATGTTTTCACTGGATACAGCTGACACGAATATGATACTCTAATAAGGTCGCATTTTTAAGATTAGATAATTGGCTTATACGAAAGGATAGATGGAAGTGGCACAATTGTTTTTCAAATACGGAGCAATGAACAGCGGTAAATCTATTGAGATACTCAAGGTTGCGCATAATTATGAAGAGCAAGGGAAATCGGTGCTCATTTTCACTCCATCCATAGACGATCGGGACGAAGTTGGTTTTATCTCCTCCCGTATAGGGCTGCGGAAACAGGCCATACCCGTCGAAGAGAATACCGATATTTATAATATCGTCAGCAGTAACCAGCCCAAACCCCACTGTGTACTAATTGATGAATGTCAATTTCTAAGCAAGGACTGCATTCTTCAGCTAGTACGGATTGTGGATGAACTAGGCATTCCCGTTATGGCATTTGGACTTAAAAATGATTTCCAGAACCAGCTATTTGAAGGCAGCAAATACATGCTGATTTACGCTGATAAAATCGAGGAAATGAAGACCATTTGCTGGTTCTGCGAGCGCAAAGCAACGATGGCTCTAAGAGTAGAAAATGGTAAGCCTGTATACAGCGGCAAGCAAATCCAAATTGGCGGCAATGAAGCCTACTATCCAGTATGCCGTAAATGTCACAAGAATCCTCCACTATAAAATATACCCACAAAGTGAGGCTTTGCTTCGATGCTTACTCAGGTACATTTCGGGGGGCCCCAAATATATACCTTTAGCTAAAAAAGCATTCCGAAGCCGCAATGGCCTCAGGAATGCTTTTTTTAAAATAAAACTCGATTAAACCAGATATCTTTCTTTAAGAATATTCAAATGATGATGATCATGCCCAATCATTACGCACGCCACTGCTCTCGCGGAGATGGTTGCATTGTTAACCGTTCCCTTACGAGTCCATGCATCTTCCGGCAAAGTGTCCAACAGAGCTTGCGTTGACTCTCGGACAAGCTTGTAATGAGCCAGTAGTTTTTCTAGAGTGTGTGCTTCTAAATTTGCGGTAGGCACAAAGTCCTTTTCATCAAAGCCCGCCAGCGGGGTCTTATCTCCTCTTGCAACGCGCAACAAACGATAAGACATAATTCTTCCAGTATCCGCTAGATGGCCAACCATTTGCTTAATACTCCATTTATCAGGAGCGTAACGATGCTCTCCTTGTTCTTCCGTAAGGTTCGAAATAAAGCTACAAATCTCATCCGTCTGCGCTCTAAAAACAGTACAAATGTCCCCTTCAACTGGCACTAAATCGACATACTTTGATAATTCTTCAAGATACTCACTGCTTTCTGGACGTCGATCCATGTCTAAACCCCTCTCATTTTGAATTTTTTTGAAAAAATAGGAGGAAAATTATACTGTAGTTGTTGTATTTTAGTCCATTTTATACGATACTTGCAATAATAGGGTTAGTTAAACTAGAAGTCATCGGGAGTGTCGGCATGATAGATTTTATGCTTTTTATGATATTTTCAATACTAGAGACCTATGCAATGTTCTTTCTGGCTTTCAAAATTTTCAAAATTGACTTATATCATAAAGAGATGTTGTTTGCTAGTTTTATTATGGGCTTTTTTTCTTATACCCTTAGAATTAACTATGGGATAGCTTCATTAGATACTTTCTCACAATATGCACTAATGTTTTGTTTTATGTGGATGTTATTCCGGATTCATCCCTTCTACGCTTCCATATTAACCGGAATGGCTTATCAAGCTTACTCGGTGATTCAAACCATAATTATGTATCTATTAGACTCTGTAATCAACATGCCTCTAAATACTTCGGAACCGATTACAAAAAACATAATGACAATGCAGATATTATCAGCATTAGCCGCGGTTCTCATTGGTATGTATGTGGGTCATAAACGTATTGGATTTGACTTTGTACCTGACAAACCCGATGTAAGAATTAAACCAACGACTAGCGAAAAATTATTATTTGCTCTTAATCTTCCTACAGTAATTGTCGTTACTTTACTCACCTACTTTTTTGAATCTTTTTTCTCTTTCTTCATCCCAATTTTTTATGGAGTACTATTATGGGGATATCTATATTTCTCACACAAAAAGGATAGAAATAACTATGAGTCATTTAACTTTTAAAATTGTTGAGCTCATTAAGAAAAGTAATCCAGAGCAAACGCATTCCATTGAAATCATGCATTATGCCCTTAGCATTATTTTAAATACTTTATTCATTATTATAACTTCGTTATGCATCGGCGGGCTCACTGGACAGCTAAAGGAAACATTCTTAGCCTTATTTAGCTGCATGCTCCTAAGAATGTCTTCTGGTGGAGTGCATTTAAAATCCGCAAGGTCCTGCAATATTGTATCTATCTTTATCTGTTCACTGATCCCTCATATCACTTATCTAATACATAACCATATCCTTTGGATTAATCTTTTTTCTTTGCTTGTAATGATCTTATGTGCTCCAAATCCTGATGCTAATGCGCAAATCCCCAAAGAATGGTATTTGGGTTTAAAGATCATTTCCATAATTCTGGTTTCTTTGAATTTTTGGATCCATTCGTCTGTCATTGGATTGGCATTTTTAGTTCAATCCTTTACAGTTATAATTCCATTACAAAGGAGGCCAATCAAATGAAGAAAAATTTAGCTCGTTATGCTTCTAACCTATTAGGTATTTCTGCTGTTGTTTTTGCAACAATTCTGAAACCACTTGCTAACAGCCCTGAGATTCCAAAAGAACTGCGCAAGTAATCAAACAAGGATGGGGAAAAGATGCGTGTCTTACAGAAAGACGGTTCCTCTAGTGATATTCTAGAGGAAGATATATTGTATTTCTCGAATTATAAGAATACAATATTCGTCCATACGAAAGAAGGCGAATTTATTCTCCCCACCACGCTTTCCGATCTTTCCGTAGCGTATGAGGGTAAGGGATTCGAACGCCTTGACCGCAGCAACGTCGTTAATATCAACAACATAGAAGGCTATGATCCCGGACGCAAGATTGTATGCTTTAATCAAGGTAAGCAGTTCACTACCGTTTCGGAATCCAATGAACCTCGCCTAAAGAAGTACTTATCTACTCATAAGAAAGACTCTGATTAAAACAATCCCGACATGTACTATACATGTCGGGATTGTTTTTGTTTATTAAAATTCAAAGTAAACCAATCTATTATCACATAAAAATAGTGATTATGCCATAATTCCCCTAAGATGTAAAGGAAAATTCGTAGGATGAATGACAGGAGACGGATTGTATTCCAAATGATACCATATATATAAATGTGTAATAAAAACAAATATATGATGGAGGAACCAAATGAATTACTATTTTCATCCCTCACCACGCCCCTCATCTCTTGAATCAATATCTGATGAAGAATTACTTAACATCTATAAATTAGCGCTTGAGGCACAAGCTTTACCAGATTTCATAGAGATTGTTAGAGAGATCTTAGACAGTAGAGATCTCATACAAACTGAAAAATCATAACATCCCCTTACACAAATTAATTCGCAAATTATGACATAATTACATAACTTCCTATGGCTTCACTGCGAGTGTTCTCTAGATTGTCTTCATGTTAACATCATCAACATAAAGAAGGTAGAGCCTCCTGAAGGCCCTACCTTCTTTATGTTCAGTAAGGACTACTCCCTGAAATAGAGTAATCTTCTACTCCGTAATTTCCGTTTTAAATACATTTTCCAATTTTCCGCCAAGTCTTTTCTTCAAAGGAACTTTAATATCTCTACCCAGCTCTTTGAAAAATGTTTCTACATCGCATTTCACATTTTGTGCAGTCGCAATTACAGCGCCATCACCAACAATATTTTGATTCTCTTCAAGAGGAACATCAACTTCGATATCATACTTTTTGGATAATGTCTTGATGTATCGTGCGAAGATCTCCAGCAATTCCTCGTTATTAAAATTCTCTATAGCGACTTTTCCCTTGCTGGTAAACTTCATGTTAATTTTCATTATTAATATCCCCTTTTCTGTCAAACCATTTTTAGTTGTTAGTTTATGGATCAAGATGAATAGATGGCTGCAAGAAAGGGCAACATTATTCATTTTTGAGATCATTTATGAAACACACATTATTTATAAGCACCCTTTATCTGTTGTACTTTAAACTGCGTAAATTCTTTGAGCGCTTGTATGACCTGATCCTGTTCTTCTTCCTTCAGCTCATAAACGCACTCCCGTAACCACTCGCCAAATAGAAAGGCTTGACGCCCTTTCCGAGGGCTCTTTCTTAAGGAGTCGAGGCAACCCTCAAACTTATCGTTCAGGACGTCGGTAAGATTGTATTTCTCAATCTTCTCTATTACCATTCCTGCCCCATATTCCGTTTCATAAACTATGACTTCATTAGAATCAAAGGAAACGTAAGATGTTTCTTTACCTTCCTTTGCCCTGAATTCCTTAAGCTTGTTAAATGCCGTCTCATAAATGTAGTCCTGAGACTGTTTAAGCTGTGGCAGCTCATAACCATGCTTTAAGGTCTTGATATATTCAATATCTGGCATATAGTCTGCCAAATGATACATCCGATTCTTCAGATCTGTTCCAAGTGCTTCGATGATCTTGTCCAGATTGTCTTTTAGCGGAATGCTCTCTCCACGCTCGATCTTGCTAAGCTGTGAGTAACTTATGCCGCTCTTTTCTTCCAGTCCTCTTAAGGTTAACCCTCTCGTCTTTCTGATGTGCCGAATGAAATTACCCAGCTCATCGGGATAGTTCTCAAAATCATTCATGGGAGTCACCTCCCTACTATCATAACACAACATAACAATTTGTGTTGGCTTATAACAATTAATACTAGTAATTACTTGCCTCTGAAGGGTGATTCTCAGTACTAAAAACCCAATATAATACTACATTTCCAAAAGATCGGAGAAGATTTGATACTTATCTGCCAGGCTCTGGATTGTAATCGTTGGTTGGGAATTACAGCGTATCGGACTCAAATGCAACTGTTCATTAAAATATACTACGGTTCGGTGCAAAAGTATGACAATAAGAGTTGTGATGTCCGAAAATTTGGAAAAATAGACCAAAAAGTTGAAATCGCTGCAATACAGTCCATAACGATCCCAAACCATCTACTGTCTGCAAACCATTGTGTGCTTCCAGCTAATCCAATTTGTAAAAAAACAGCCAGTCCCAACAACCTGGAACTGGCCATAATCGTTACTCCATAACACTCAACAGATTGAGGATCATCTGTGCACTTTCGGCACGTGTGCCGTTTTGCTTCGGAGCAAATTGCGCTACAGCACGTCCCTGCATCAATCCAAGTCTATACACCTCGCTGATAGCCTCTTGAGCCCATTGTGGTGCAGTGCCAATATCATTAAATGCTGAAACGTTAAGACTAGCTACAGATACGCTGTTCTTGGCGTATGCATATGCACGAGCCAGCATCGCTGCCATCTCTTGACGAGAGATCCTGGCATCCGGTTCAAACAGTAAAGCGGTCTGACCGTTAACAATTCCAGCTTGTTTTGCTAACCCTACTGCTTCTGCAAACCATTTATCAGCAGGTACATCAGTGAAACCAGCTTCTGCCTGACCTTTTAAGCCAAGCGCACGGACTAACATCGCTGTAAACTCCGCACGTGTAACCGCACGGTTTGGATCAAAACGATCCACAGCTACCCCCTGTACAAGCTGTTTTGCCGCAAGCTGCTTCACAGCAAGGTAAGCCCAGTGATCCGGCTTCAGATCATTGAATGTTTTGTCATATTCTAATACAACATATTTACTAAAATGACTGACAGCAGCAGATAGATAACCATTCATCCATGTACTGCTCATATACTCCAACTTACCGGCATCATCCATAAAATAAATACCCAATAAGCTTTGCTCTACAGTCGCACCGACCTTATATGAAATCGTGATCGGCTCTGCAAACTGACTTAATGAGAATGACTGGCCATTTTCTATGAGGATGCTGAGCGACCAATCTCGCAGATCACTTTTCGCTCTCAATTGTGCTCCAGCTAGTGTACCTGCACGATCTAACAGATCCACGGCTGTATTACTAGCTAACGTGTTCAACCGTAGTGAAATCGTACTCTTGGCAAGAGCCTCAGCTGAGATTAGCTTACTTAGTTCAGCCAGTACTGTAGCAGGAAGCGTAACGGATAAATCCTGCATAACCACTCTAAGCGGTGCGCGTCCAAGCAGCTCTGCAGCATTGCCTGGTAAAAGCAACTCCGTAACCGCTCCGTCAACAGAAACCACAACTTCACCTTGAGCATTCTTGTTCTCTGACAGTTGATAGGCTGTTATGGTTACTACACCCGCTTGTGCAGATGCCGACGGAGTCGGTGTAGCAGTCGGCGTTGCTGTCACCGCAGGTCTCGGCACCCAGCCTCCTGGTGTTGGTGTTGGCTCTGGACTTGGTGTTGCTTCCGGTGTTGGCTCTGGGCTTGGTGTCGGAGTCGTACCTGGCGTGCTCTCAGTCACTGTCAAAATATATTCAGTGCTGAACCCCTTATAAACAGCGCTGACTTTTGTTATACCAGCACTCAATGCGTGAAGCTCCCCATTCTCACTAATCATTGCAATGGAATGATCAGATGTATCATACCTTACGCTCTCGACCAATTCTTGCTTGCTTCCGTCACTATATACCGCCTGAACAACAACGGAGCCTTTATTTCCTTGTTCCAGCGAATCCGGCCCTTTTATCGTTATTTCTGTAAGAATAGGAGCCTCATCATTTGTTACTACGAGACTATACTCCGAGGCGAACTCCCTGTAGGTTACTGAGATCACAGTAGAGCCTTCCTGATGAGCCTCGACCAAGCCCTGTTCATTGATTGTAGCAATATGCTCATTCGAGCTGGAATAATGAAGTCCATCCAATATTGGGATTCGTTTACCGGATGCATAGACTGCTTCGGTGACTGTCTGGTCGACCTCTGCTGGTTTAAGTTGTCCTTTGCCCTGAAGCTTAATCGCTTGCAGCGCATCTACAGTTATCTTACTTTCCGCAAAAATATTCGGGTAACCTGCCACTGTGACTCTCACCTTAGCTGTCCCTGGTTTTAGCGCAGTAACCAAGCCATTTCCATCTACGGTAACTACTGATTCTGCCCTTTCAGGAACGATGGACCAAAGTTTTGTCAGATGATTAGCCTCATCCGGCACTACCTTAGCTTGCAATTGCAGACTAGCACCAGGCTCAAGCTCAACAGCTGTTTGATCCAGCGTAATGGATTTTGGAACAAAATTCCCGATCACTAAACGGTCAATTTCTACTCCGTCTACCGTTCTTGCCGTAACCGTAATCTCGTTCTTCCCAATTTCAACAGCCGTATAGATTTGCTCATCTTCGTCATATATTTTTTCCTGCCAAAAACGTGGCGTCAGCGCATAGAACTTAGGACCGGAGGAACCGCCGATAACATATCGTGTGCCTTCGCCTTCTGCAACCTGTTTACCATCCTTCATCGGAAAAGTTCGCAAATAGATATGATCATGACCGTTCATCACTAAATCCACATTATGCTTATCAAACACCGGCACCCACTTTGCTTGCACCTGTTCATTCGAATAGATGCTGCCATAGGGCCCTTGATGGAAAAAAATCACCTTCCACTTTTTATCTGTAGCGGATAGATCCTGATCCAGCCACTCTGCCTGTTCAGTGAACGGAGCACCTGAATGCTCTGTATTCATAACCACAAAATGTGTATCCTGAATGTCAAAAGAATAATTCGTACCTTTTACGCTCGCCGCACCGTTTTGCGGGTTATTGAATTGCGCCAGGTAATCCCCATCGCCATTGGTTCCCATCACTTCATGGTTCCCAATAATCGGAACAAGCGTGGTATTCATCAGCTGCTTTTGGGCTGCATCAAACCACCAGTTCCACTGCTCTTGTTCAAAGCCTTTATCCACCATATCTCCAGCGTGGACCAGCATTTCAGCATCCGGCATATAGGCAAAAGCAGCCTCTATCGTATTGCCCCAAAGACCAAATCCCGCTTTAGAATCTGCTTGAGAATCTCCGATAAATAGGAATTTTGTAGAAGCGCTCTCCCCTCCGCTTGTAACGAAGGTTCCTTGCTCACTTACATTTGACTCCCCATCCCCCACACGATATACATATTCGGTTCCAGGGATAAGCCCTACTGCTTCCGCTTTATGAACTCGCATCGTTCCATCATTGTTGGTATTGTAAATTGAACTGTTGCCGGTAATTTTTGTTACATTCAGGGCTTGAAAGCTTGTGAACTCTGCTTTTTCCACAAGTTCTACTACAGTATTCACGGTTAGCGGTTCTGTCTGCCAAGTAAACTGGCGAGAAGTCGCTGCATCCTGGCCCATCGTAACATTAACATTACGCGGGGCAACAGTACCGTCATATGGAGCAACCTTGAACGTCATTACAGGACTATAGGTATTTCCTTTTACTGCCTGCAATTTAAAAGTTCCTTCTGCTGAAGTGACAAGGCCAGTAGTAAGTGTCCCGCTTCCCTCTGAAGTTGCGCCTTGTACCTCCAATCCGTCGAAAAGTAGTTTCGCACCTTCAACAACACTTCCATTCAGATCTTTTACCGCAAAAGACGCATCAAAGCCCTTCGCAAGATCATAATGGTTCCAAGTGAGCATCAACTGTGTCTTTACAACAGATTCAACAGCCGCTCCAATAAAAGAAATAGGAACCCCGGTACCTTCTGTCGAAGTTACAGATCCGGATGTATTTTCAATTACAAAAGGTTTGCTTGTATCCCCAGCGAGCTGCTCCTGAGTAAAGGGACCCACATAATCATTTCGAACCGTATATTGAATTTGTCCGATGAGATCCGTATCTCGTAGATTGGAGGAATTGATATTCGTTAGGTTAAGACACACAGTTCCCAAAGCTGGATCAATGATTGACTCCATTTGCGTTTCTGATACCTTATCCCCACGAATTACCTGCAAATCTTTAACTGCAGCCGGATTAAAAGCAAACGTAAGATTTCCTTGCTTCAGCTTGCTCGCTTTCTCTGCCGTTACGTCCAATGTGTAGGTGTTGCCGGCGTATACTACTTCTGGTGTTTTGTATACATAGAACGGAGAGCCCAAATTCACTGTAAAATACCATTCTTTTATCGTCTGGTTACCGCTCAAATCGCGAATGGCAACTTTTACTTTATGACGGCCTTCTGTAAGTGGAACCTTTGGTTTATAAGTGATCTGACCTTTTGGAGGATAAAAGCCATGCTCCACTATTTGATCGTCCACATATACTCGTGTTTTGTCCGGATCGATTAAGGTCGTTCCCGGATGCACCACTGGATCATAACCATCATCCTCACCATTGACGGAAAGGGTCGGTGTAGCTGTTTTGACAATCTCGTTCACGCCAGGATAGGCATCTTTAAGCACAGGAGGTGTTCTATCCTCCTCTATCGGACCATAAATGGCACGAATATCATCAACGTAAATTGCACCTGCGCTCTTGTTAAGATTGCTTGTCTCCATATAGCGGACAGGCATATCCATCGTTAACGGGGTGGTTTTTCCCTTAGGAACGGATACTTCGACGTATTTCCACCCCGTCCAGTTCACTCCATTCACCTGATCTGTAAAATCCACAGGCACTGCCGCATTATTGCCATCACGAATCTGTCCCCGCAGCCAGTGCTTTTTGCCATCTCCGTAGATCCACATACTGATTTTCTCAGGATACCCCGGAATCTGAATCCGATTGGCAGTTGAGCTTGCGGCTAAATAAGCACCCGATGTGCCTGTTTTATTAACAAAATCATATTCCAGCTTTAAGGCTTTATCCCCATTACGGACAAAATCCTGATCAGTCACTTCCTGAATCGCCACACTGTTAGCTGCAGCACTGGAGGCAATATATTTATCAATGCCATTCTCAAAATCCTCCAGCATTACAGGCGGTAACCCTACATTTACTTCAAAAGAGGTCTGGGCGTCCCCGTACTTAGCATAAATCTTCCCGTTCTTCCCATTTTCACTCGTCGCTTGAAACAGACCTTTCTCATCTACAGTTCCGATCTCGCCCTCTACCCGCCATTCAAAGCTATGGTTGTCGGCTTGAATTACCTGTCCATTACGTAGCGCCTTCACAGTTAATTGCGCAGCAGCACCTGAAGAATAAGTTTTGATCTCATCAGGAAACCTAAGGTCTGTGAGCTTATCCACGACTTCGATTTCCCCACTGCCTTTGACTGCCCCCACCTCTACATTTACCGTTCCTGTGCCGGCAGTGGTTCCTGCGGTGAAGACTCCGTTCGCATCGACAGTACCAAGGTCAGCGTCCACCTGCCAATTCAAAGTACCCGAATAAGGTGCCGGATGGCCGTTCTCGTCCACTCCTGCTGCTTTGAACATAAAGCTGGAGCCTTGCAAGATACGTTCCGCATTCGGCTGCACAACCAGCTTAGAAGCTGTAGATTGCTCTGGGGCTGTGTTGACGACCAGCAAACCGTTGCCGGTTTTACGTTCATAGCCATCAGAGCCCTGATTCATCATTTTGACACCAGATGCACCCGGCATTCTGGCCACAAAAGTAGAAGAGCCGCCACCATCCAGATTCATGGCGTTCACTACGCCCAGATCCTTCAGAATGTAGCCAAGCTCATCCGTATCGACACCTTCGCTAAAACCTGGAGATCTTCCATCCACTTCGAATAGAACGAGACTTCCGTCCGCTTTTGTCCCAATGGCTGTACGCGGATGAATTCCTAAAGGCCCTACACCTTGTTGAACTATTCCGTCCTTTACCAGCGGCCCTTCGCCGCCAATGGCTACCTTCACATCATTCCATTCTCCGCTAAGCGCAAAGGTCGCAGTAACGTTATCGCCAACCGATAACCCCTGCAGAACAGCACGAGACGTTCCGTTAGCAGACAAAACTACTTTTCCTTTGGTAAGCGGCGTATTGCCTTGATTGTTGCGAATCTCAGATACCTTCAGCTTCAAGGTCTGACCGCTCTTCACTTCTCCCTCGACAATATCTAGAACAACCTCGTCACCCTCATTGGTCGACTTTGTAGTTGTATTATAATCTTCCGTATAAAGAACCAGCTCATTCGTATTTCGATAACGGTTGATGCTGGTTAAATTAGTTGTTTTTCCATTAATCGTTACGTTCTTGGTCAGCTTCGGCACCCCATAAATCGAGCTGCCATCTTCTTTTAAACCGAAAGTAAAAGCTGAAATCGAACTGTTCAGGATTACACCATCATCCATAAATAATCCATTCGGAACACCCGTGGCAAAACCGGAGATTTCATAAAAATCACCGTTAATCCCTGCGATCACTCGGTTTCCAGGCGAATCCGCATAAGCGGCCATTTCTGTAACACCCTTCATACCGTATACCTTTCCATCCTTCGTACCTGCCCGCAGTTCTAAATGGCCTTGCCCTGGGTTGAACTCCACTGCATGAATCTTTTGTAAACCACGTTCATTCTGAAGATCCATCCAGGTGTACATCGCCCCAGGTGCGAGCTCTGTTTGACGTACATCAATAACGGTTCCGTAGTTTGTTGCTGGTAAATCAGAAATGGAAGCGTGAACAAATACTCCCGGCTGCAGCAACGAAATCAACAAAACAAAAATAACTGCCACATTAATTTGCCTTAGATACCTTCTCACTGTGTTGACATCCTCCCCACTTGGCTGTCCTAATAACGATCTGAGCTTGGACAACATCATAGGGTTTATATTAA
>Ga0153923_100114_pt1 | contig 38732 bp, 45 predicted proteins | sample TSNJ007MetaG_FD_104682 | JGI IMG/M metagenome (GOLD analysis project Ga0153923, IMG submission 104682) | Attine ant fungus gardens microbial communities from New Jersey, USA - TSNJ007 MetaG | ecosystem: Host-associated > Fungi > Mycelium > Unclassified | place: USA: New Jersey, Brendon T. Byrne...
GTCGATAATATAAACTCTCCTTAGTAGATATAGTTGTATGTAGTGCTCGTTTGACAGGGTATTCCATGCTTGTGTTATCATTAAACCATTCTTCTGATGAAAAGAGGTCACAACCATGCATAATGTTCCACAAATTACACCGCAAGAATTGCGGCAGTGTCTAGAGACAGGGGAAGACCTTGTACTCATCGACGTTCGTGAAGACGAAGAGGTTGCCTTCGGGATGATTCCCGGTGCACAGCATATCCCCATGGGAGAAATTCCACACCGCACTGAGGATATTCCAAGCGATGCCAAAGTGATCTTTATCTGCCGTTCCGGTGCTCGAAGCCAGCGTGTCTGCGAATATCTACAACAGTTTGGCTATCATGCTACAAATTTAAGCGGCGGTATGATTGAATGGAATGAAACACTCTCTTAAAAGCTCAGCCGCGGTAATGCATTAAAATATATTGCGACACTTCTGCCGCTGTCAGTCCCGTTGTATCGACCGTGTAATGCGCGAACAGGTAAGCTTCTCGACGGTCTTCCATGATACGTCTAACCCGTTCTTCTGCATTGCCGGCGAGCAGCGGACGATTCTGATCTCCACTAACGCGGGCAATAATCTCTTCTTCTGTTGCCGTTAGCGCAACCACATGCCCTTTACTCAGCATTAAATCTGTATTCCCCGGCGCCAATACCGCGCCACCACCAGTAGATATTAATTTATTCTCAGACTCTAGCATACGCTTTAGTACTGCTGTTTCCACGCTTCGAAAGTAATGCTCTCCATCTTCCGCGAAAATTTCTGCAATACTTCGGCCTTCAGTTTCAACAATGACATGATCCAGATCAACCAGCTCGTAACCCAGTTCCTCGGCCAAAATTGCGCCTACTGTTGACTTCCCAGTTGCCATCATCCCTACTAAAATAATGTTCTTATTTCTTTGCTCTTCGTTGAACTTTTTAAATTCTTCTGTATCCCCAGCCATGTCTATCCTCCAACCGCGATATTTGTCATATCATAACACAGGGTCAAAACATTAGACAATCTGCTTCACATAGTAAATACACATCAAAACTTCAACAAAAAAGGCCCGAAAGCCTCCCCATTTCTGGTGAAGCAATTCGGGCCACTTTTTTAAAATATAAGAAAGTACAAGTTTCATGTTATACATTAACCTTATATTTCTCGCATAAACGCTTCTTACCGTCCTTTAGGGACGCCGAAGGCGTCATTGCTTATAACCGTAATAAACTAGATTATTCTGCAGACATCCAGTTGTGGTGGAAAACGCCTTCTTTGTCTACACGTTTGAACGTGTGTGCGCCGAAGTAATCGCGTTGTGCCTGAAGCAGGTTCGCAGGCAGTCTTTCTGTACGATAGCTATCATAGTAAGCCAATGCGCTGGAGAATCCAGGTACTGGAACACCCATCGTTACAGCTGAAGCGATAACTTTACGCCATGCGGATTGGTAATTATCCATAACATCCTTGAAGAAAGGATCAAGCAATAGGTTCTTAAGATCTGCATTGTTCTCGTAAGCATCCGTGATGTTTTGTAGGAAACGGGAACGGATAATGCAGCCACCGCGCCAAATTTTAGCCAACTCGCCATATTTCAGATCCCAACCGTATTCGTCGGAAGCTACGCGAAGTTGAGCGAAACCTTGAGCATAGGACACGATTTTACTTGCAAACAATGCTTTACGCACGTTCTCAATGAATTCAGCTTTGTCACCATCAAATGGTGTAGCTTCTGGTCCGTTAAGCACTTTGCTTGCTTCTACGCGCTCATCCTTCATTGCAGAGAGGAAGCGTGAGAATACGGATTCGGTAATCATGGACAAAGGTACACCAAGATCCAGTGAGCTTTGGCTTGTCCATTTACCAGTTCCCTTTTGGCCAGCGGAATCAAGGATCACGTCAACCATTGGTTTACCAGTTTCTTCATCATACTGAGCAAAAATATCTGTAGTAATCTCGATCAGGTAGCTGTCGAGCTCACCGCTATTCCACTCTTTGAAAATGTTGTGAAGTTCTTTTGCATCCAGACCTAGAACGTCTTTGAGCAGCTGATAAGCTTCACAGATCAATTGCATATCACCATATTCGATACCGTTGTGCACCATTTTAACATAGTGTCCCGCACCGTCTGGTCCGATATATGTACAGCAAGGCTCACCGTTAACTTTAGCTGAGATTGCAGTTAGGATTGGTTCAACTAGCTTATACGCGCTTTCTTGACCGCCAGGCATAATGGAAGGACCTTTAAGAGCTCCTTCTTCACCGCCAGAAACCCCAGTTCCGACAAAGCGGAAACCTTTTTCTTCCAGATATTTACTGCGACGAACCGTATCAGGGAAATAAGCATTTCCTCCGTCGATAATAATGTCGCCTTGATCAAGATGCGGCAACAGTTGCTCGATGGTAGCATCAGTAGCTTTACCAGCTTGAACCATGATCAGAATTTTGCGCGGTGTTTCCAGCGAAGCTACAAATTCCTCAACGGAAAATGTGCCTACGAGGTTTTTACCTTCCGCCTCAGCAAGAAGATCATTTGTCTTCTCCGGTGAGCGGTTAAACACGGATACGGAAAAACCTTTGCTTTCGATATTTAGAGCCAAATTCTTGCCCATTACCGCCAAGCCAATAACGCCGATTTGTTGTTTTGCCATCTGGTCCTCCACCCTTTGCACCCTATATTTTTGGGAAATCCATTTCTCGCAGTATAAGAATACCACCCTTTATCAGAGACAGCAAAGCCTGCCCTGCGAATAAAGATCAAATTCATCGACAAATCCATTGCCAATATGAAAATGATCACAATGACTATTTTAACGTTTTTAGCACCAGAAGTGAACCCCTGTCTGCAAGTTCTCAAACAAATCTAAGACACCCCGAAATTCGGGGTGCCCCTAAGCAACTTATTTCGGCACCTTGTTTACCATTCTAACATATACAATTCCTTCGTCAAAAAGGTAAGCTGAGCTCGGCATTTCTCCGCGCGAATCATATCCTCAGCCTTAAGTGCATCATTTAATCGATCCAGCTGCTCATCCACTTCAATCCTGCGCTGGCGAATTCGTTCCTCTCCTTCAACAGAATAATAGAGCTTGGTCAGCTCCTCATCGGTGAGCATAGGACCCTTCTGGTATAAGACTCGCTGCTGATAACCCGAGATTTCGACAAGACGAATCACTTCGCCGAACAAAATATTTTCAATAATAATCTGACGGTCCCGGAAGCGCTTTACAATGGCATGCCCTCGCATGTCCCCAATTAACTTCTCCATCCATTCTGACAAGCGAGCATCACGAATCATATAGTCACCCACGAGTTTATAGCCATCTTTGATCCTTTGAAAACGTAATTTCACCAGTTTACGACCCGTACGGACCGAAATTACAAAGACCTGTTCGTTCTCGCTCCAATATAGGGAATAACCTTTTTGAATCAAATCCTTGATCAGGTCCTGGATATGCTGTCTGTCGAAACGCAGCTCCAGGTTACAATACTCCACCTCGTCGTTTTTGTTCACGGCACTCCCCCCTAACTACTTCACATCTGCAAAGCCAACACAATTGTTCAATTTCCGATTATTTATGGCTGCCGGACCTCTTCAAGTAGTAGTTACTTTTGCGTTCGTCTTAGTCTTATTTTATACTTCAGTTTATGTAGCGGTAACTTGGTTTATTGACTATTTTTACCCGCAACAGACTTTCTCCAAACGCTGATTGAATTTTTTATTTCTTTTAGTCCTTTTAATTCCTAAAAAAAGCCGCTGACAACTAATTCTCAGGTTGTCAGCGGCTTTTCACATCTAAGGTCAACTAGTTTTAAATTTCAACTTCGTTCTGTGTACAATTAGTAAATGCAGCCCAAAGAGTATCAACATAACAATTGCACTCATCAGAAACGGAACACCGTGACCTACATGGTCCCATAGTCTCCCTGATATCACTGGTCCTGCCACCATCCCTGAGCCTTGCAAGGTCAAGAAAAGCCCCCAGACAGTCCCTCGTTCCCCCTTAGGCACTTGCTTAGCCAGAAAGGCGTTCCATGCCGGGAGAATAAGCGCGTAGCTTATACCGACCAATGCCACCGCGATAAAAGCAAGCGGGAGCCAGCGTACCTGTGAGAACAGGGCAAGGGAAAAGGCGGCAAGCAAAAAGCCAATGTTCAGAAACACAGTTGTTCCTATTCGGTCCACCAGCTTGCCTGCTGGAATTAGAGCAAGCACCGTAATTCCCCCACCTGCAATCAGAAGCAGACTAAATTGATTCGGACTAACATGAAGCTCCGTACGTGCAAACAAGGTAACTACAGGCGTCATCAAGCCAATGGCAAAAGCCTGAAGAAATAAGGCCGGATATAGTAGGCGACTGACTTTAAGCGTCGTTCTGACCTGATGCAGTGTTCTTTTTATACTTTCTAATGGACTGATTTTTTTACGCTCAATAGCTCCGCCGAGCCCCTGCATGTCCCTTACAACTGCATGAGTGCCACTTGACGAGATTCTTTTAGGTAGAAAAAGCGCAACTACAACTACTACAGCAGCACACCCTAGCAGGACCAAAAAGGCTACACGATAGCTTTGTCCACCCTGATCCATCAAAAAATTCACTACAATCGGACCGATTCCCGTTCCTGCGAGCGATGCCATCTCTACAGCACCCATAGCTGCTCCACTGCTGCCGCTTTTAGTAGATCCCGCCAATTCCGTTATTCCGGTCATCACACAAGGCCAAAGCGGGGATGTCCCGATCCCAAGAATAAGACAGGCAATCGAGAGCGTAACTGCTGTTTTGGCATATATTATCATTCCAACAGCTACTAGGATCAACAGCAAGGCACTTGTCATGGTCCAGCGAAATCCTATGCGCTCCATAACCCAGCCAGAAGGACTGCGGAATAGATTATCCCCCAAATACTGGAGTGCAAAGGCAAAGCCTACTACCGTAACAGATAAACCCAAAATATTCTCCATATATACGGGTAACAAAGCGACAAGTAGCGACCCTTTAACAAACTCAACTAAAAAAATAATTACCCACATCTCCATGATAAATGGCGACGTCAAACTGATATGTGTACGTTGCGCAGCTTTTGTGGACATTCTATCACATCCAAATCCTAGTATTCTGTAGATTGTTTTGTTATACTGATGCTTGCCTTAAATTTTAATATTCGCGAAAGGTTGTGACAGCATTAAATGAATCAACACCGTACTCCCCTCTTCACAGCTTTAAAAAAGCATGCCGCCGGCAATCCCGTTCAATTTCATATCCCGGGGCATAAGAAGGGGCTAGGAACCGATGCCGAATTCCGTGAGTTTATCGGCGATAACGCTCTATCCATCGATCTAATCAACATCGCACCGCTTGATGATCTACATCAGCCAACTGGAGTAATCCAGGAAGCTCAGAAGCTGGCTGCGAAGGCTTTCGGCGCCGACTATACGTATTTTAGCGTACAGGGCACGAGCAATGCCATCATGACGATGATCCTCTCTGTCTGCTCACCGGGTGATAAAATAATTGTGCCGCGCAACATTCATAAATCTGTGATGTCGGCCATTATCTTCTCCGGAGCCAAGCCTGTGTTTGTCTCGCCTGTTCAGGATGAGAATCTCGGGATAGATCACGGCATAACGACCAGTTCGCTGGAACGAGCGTTAAGGCGTCATCCAGACGCCAAAGGAGTTCTAGTAATCAATCCCACGTACTTCGGTGTATGCGCCGACCTGCGTTCGATTGTCGACCTGGCTCACCGTTACGGTGTACCCGTATTGGTGGACGAGGCACATGGAGTACTGATTCATTTTCATGAGGATCTGCCGGTATCGGCCATGCAGGCCGGAGCGGACATCGCTGCCACTAGTGTGCATAAACTTGGCGGCTCCATGACGCAAAGCTCGGTACTGAATCTTAATGCTAAGACGGGTCTGATTAACCCGCAACGGGTACAGACCATTATGAGCATGCTGACTACAACATCTACCTCATATATTTTATTAGCGTCTTTGGATACATCAAGACGTAATCTCGCGCTGAACGGTCATGAAATGGCGGAAAGAACCATCAGACTGTCCAACTACGCACGCGAAACGATCAATACGATCGAAGGCCTGTACAGCTTTGGAAAAGAAATCCTTGGAACAGAAGCAACATTTGATCATGACCCAACTAAACTCAACATTCATGTGCGCCATTTAGGGATCACAGGATACGAAACCGAAAACTGGCTGCGCGAGAAGTACAACATCGAAGTAGAACTAAGTGACATGTATAATATTCTTTGCCTTATTACCCCAGGTGATACCCAAGAATCAGTAGATAAATTATTAGCTGCACTTCGGGTGTTGTCCGCCATTCATTACAGCAAGGGTGAAATCTACGAACTTAAGGTTCAGGTTCCAGAAATTCCACAGCTTGCTCTGATTCCAAGGGACGCTTTTTATGCGGATACGCAGTTAGTTCCATTCCGTGAATCTGCTGGCTACATTATTGCAGAGTTTATATATGTATATCCGCCTGGAATTCCTATTCTTCTCCCTGGCGAAGTTATCACTCAGGATAACATCGATTATATTATTGACCATGTGGAGATCGGACTTCCGGTTAAAGGTCCTGAAGATCGCAGCATCACTAACATAAAAGTGATTGTAGAAGCCGATCCTATTTCCTAAGACCCATCATTTTCCTAAAACTTCATTGATTTATACAAAAACCCGATACCATAATAAGTATCGGGTTTCTGTATATAAACATCAACTGTCATATACACAATAGAACAGCTTAATTTAGTCGCTAAAATCTATTCTTGCTGAGCAAGCAGATTGTTGTAAGCTTCTTCAACAGCTTTCCATTCTTCTTCATCTTCGATATTGTACAATACCATTTCTTCGTCTTCTTCTTCCATACGCAGAATAATGCCATCCGCTTCAGGATTTTCCTTTTCTAACAGCAGCGCGTATAGTTTCTCACCGATGTCGAAAGTTTCAACCAATACCATTTCAACATCTTCGCCCTGCTCGTTCGTCAAGGTCAGCACAAACTCCTCGTGCTCATGGTCATGATCATGCCCGCAACCGCATGCTTCACCATGCTCATGTTTGTGATCGCTCATTGTAATACCTCACTTTGAATTGTATTATCCTACATCTGGTATACTACCACGTTAGATTAGTTCAGGTCAATTTAGAACCCTTAATTAAGAGCTGTAATTACCTTTTCTGACACAAGAACGTAATCCGCATTTTTGGAAGCTTTCATGTAGAAGCCTACCCGATATTTGCCGGTTTCTTTAAAATCATAAGTAAACTCCGAGGTCGGAAACCAGAAATTATCCTTCTGCGAGCCTTCAAGCTCCTGCGACTGAATATCCTTAACATTACCAGAGGGGTCCGTTATGGCTACTTTTACAGCTGAAACCTCTTCTGTTAAGCTATCTACCTGGGTTAATATTTTAATCTTAAGCTTGCCTACGTTTACGTTACCAAAGACCGTATTATCCTTAAAAAGAACAATATGAACATTAGGCTTAAGAATCGTCACTTTTCCAGATCCATCCCAATTCACTACCCCGCCCGCTTCTCTAGCGGGAATATATGTTTTTCCATCAATCAAATAACCGCCGTCTACAATTTCCGTCCCGTTGTTCCATACCCTGATTTTCTTACTCACAGAATCGGCGAACAATAAGGAGCCACCCATCAAGGAAAAAGCAAACACACATAAAGTGACTTTTTTCCATCTATTCATTTGAAACCCTCCAAATAATTCATGCTATTAATGTATACTTACTTTGTCTCAGCAAGTTGCGCTAATTGTAGGTAAATATTTCATTCATCTTCCGAAAAATGATATTATGTACTTGTTCAAAGTTGATATATTAGCTAACAGCGATTTCAGGAGGGTACTTTCTTATGAGTCTGAGCCTACAAATGCTAGGAACTGGCAATGCTTTTGCTAAAAACTATTTTAACAATAATGGCTTGCTACTAGCTGATGATTATACCCTACTGATTGATTGCGGGATTACAGCCCCACTTGCCATGCATACCATCGGGAAATCCTTCCGTGACGTTAACGCTACTCTAATTACGCATATTCATGCGGACCATGTTGGAGGTCTAGAAGAGCTAGCACTTACGCTAAAACACATATACGGGAAAACAATGACATTACATTTACCAGAGACGCTTGTTGAGCCACTTTGGAACAACACCTTAAAGGGTGGATTATATCAAAAAGATGCAGTAGCCTCCCTGACGGATATCTTCGAGGTTACACCTATGAAACCCGGAATTACGTACAAGCTCGCTCCTTCTCTTACGCTCGAGATCATACATACGCCGCATATTCCTGGCAAAGATAGCTATTCCCTTCTAATAAATAATGAGATTTTCTACAGCGCGGATATGACTTTTCAGCCGGATCTACTTATAAGCCTTGTCCGTGAGCGCGGCATCCGAATGATTCTGCATGACTGTCAGCTTGGTGGATCAGGTGTTGTTCACACCACACTGGAGGAGTTAATGTCTTTACCTGAAGATGTTCGACGTATCATCAAGCTCATGCATTATAGCGATGAACAACCTCAATTCGTCGGGCTTACTGGAGAGATGGAGTTTATTGAGCAGCATGTAATTTATAAACTCTGATTATGATTAAAAAAAGACCGTACATTGACGTCTGATGACGTGTGTACGGTCTTTGCCTTTAGAACTATGAGAAACTCGGAAGATTATCCAAATTGTTGGTTGGATCCCCATCCGCGTCGCCGCGAATATAAGTTCCTCCGTCTTTACCTTTAAAAGCATTCACTCCGGCAATATTTCCGGCCTGTACTTCTTGAAGCGCTTGATCATACGCCAGGACACGTCCTGTAGAGGTCTGGAAACTGGTTAAATCTCCGTCTCCATTTTTCTGTACAGCTACGAAACTTTCGCGTTCGTTATTTGGCACTTCAGTTCGCCCCTTGCTCTTGGATTTGCCATCATATGGCACATCCTAGCTTGCGTAATGAGACGGTAAATTATGTGTGCAAATCTTAAAGCGTTTTCTGCATCCGTACATGTAGAATACCTGCGTCATAAAAAGGTTCCGTTGAAATCACTTCATATCCTAGCTTCTTGTAGAAATTCTCAGCTTGGCACTGTGCATCAAGAATCGAAGCTTCCAGTCCAAGCTCCCGAGCAAGCTCTTCCATAGCTAGCAACAGAACACGTCCGTATCCTTTGACTCGATAATCTTTCAGTACGGCGATACGCTGCATTTTGGCTGTACCTGCTTTGTAATAAATCAATCTTCCCGTAGCCACAGGTACACCTTCATCTATAATTAGAATATGGTGCGCATTCGGACCGATAACATCGTATTCATCAATTTCTTCCTCAGCCGGTACCATTTGTTCCTCTACAAATACTTTAGTACGAATATCCAGCCCCATCTGAAGCTGTTCCTCTGTAGTTACCCGTAAGATTTCTGCCGCCATGTTAGTCCCAAACTCCTCTCTCTATGTATCCAACGATAGTTGTCTATTATATAAAAATTCGACTAGAAAGAAAAGCCTGAGCATGAGAAATCGTCTTCTACGCTGCTCTAATCTGCAGAATATACTTCTTCAGGAATCGAACGATTGTATGTGTCTTGCATCACTGGTGACAATGGAGGGTACTGACCTTTTGGCTTTCCATCTAGGTTGGTCATTTCTTTGATTTCCATGACTTTTGTTGGCTTCGCCTCGGAACATCCTCCCAAAACCATCAGCAACAGCAGACAAACGCCGACTTCCCATTTCAAAAATTTAGGCATGGTTCTACTCCTTTCACCGTTCAACTGCGGTTATTCTCATTACAGCTTTGACGGTTCATGAGTTTTATAAACCATTGGATCACTTCATTGCCCGATTCTAGCCCTTATAGATTCACATTTCCAACGACATGGACCATGTACATCATTCCTGCCAGAAAGCCAGCTAATACAAAATAAGCGATACCGTATTTCCAGCGTGAGCTAGCCGGCACATCGTAATACTTATCGTTCTCGTAGACCGAATAGCTAATATCACAATTCATCTTAAGATGAAGCCCATTCTCTAAGGTCACAGGCTCTAGCTGCGAGATACGTACCTTTTCAATGATGCATTGCTGCGGAAGCGCAGCTCTACCAATGTAGTTCAGTTGATCCCATCTCACCCCTACATACTGCTGTCTTTCCAAATCACTGTAAGTAGTAAAAGGTAAATCTCTTCTATGCTCTGGTCCTGGAATCATGTAGCCTGCATCTCTAAGTGGTTCTACTGGAATTAAGAAACTCTTCATTACAGAATAAAGGCGATTGTTAGTGCGTTTCTTGACATATTTGTTATACAGATCGTAAGCAAATAACGCCCAAATAATAAAGAACAAGATCGAACGCATATAGATGATGATGGCTAAACCACCCACGAGCCCCACAAGCCACAGCCAGCGCGTCACCGCGGTTGCAATACGGCCACCGTCAAGCGGGTGAATCGGCAGCAGATTGATCAAATTAAGTAAAAAACCTATATAAGCCAAGGAATAGAGAAGTGGACTATCCATGTAATAAGCCGCCCCAAAAACGGCTGTAGCCCCAATGGTTCCTAAGATCGGACCTCCAAAAGCAATATAAGCTTCCGTCTGGGCATCCAGCGGTTGTTTTTTCATTGTAATTAAAGCTCCCAAAAACGGTATAAACAGCGGAGCGCTGACTGGAAGCCCGATCCGTTTCGCTGCTATTACATGTCCTAATTCATGGACTAGCAGGAGCAGGACAAAGCCCACAGCAAACCCCCACGGGTAAATCAAAGCATAAGCCCATATTGAAATCATCATTGATATTAACGGCCCGGCAATTTTACCTATTTTCAGAAGAGACAAAATCGCCTTTCCTTTAATCAGGAGCATCGCCGCCCCGCCCCCCAACCATTTCCATGGCGTGGAAGAATTCTTTTTCTGCTCATTTTGCGGCAAGATCTCAAGCTCCTTTTTCTTTCAATTTTTATCTAACTGCTGTACATTACCCTCCATTTTATCATAAGTGCTTAAGGAGTATTTCCATAAAAAAGCACTCGGCTAAGTATACGACGCAACTTTTAGAATCGTTTCAAGGTCAAACAAACAGATAATGGATAATTTTCACTATTATTCAAGGGAAGAAAGTGATTCCGCTCCAATACACAACCACCACCTCACACAAAATAACCCAAATTTTATGGTTACCCTATAGGCTAACGCCGTGAACGTTATAGGCTACGAACCATAGACTGTTATCAGGGTTATTCAATTGAGGAGGTTATTTATGGATACAAATGCAAATTTACATCAACAGGTCAGTTGGAATTGTATGAACAAATACGTTGGTATTACAACGACTGACGGTCAGTCCTTTGATGGCTTTATTGCCCATGTAGATCAAAACTATGTTACTCTTGCGGTTCCTAGCAACGAAATGGTAGAACGTTTAAACGGAATGCCTACACACGAATCGGCGTATAGACAATTTGGATTCCGGCCTGGCTTTTTCCCAAGACGTCGCTTCTTTCCACGACGCATCCCTTTTTTCGGAATAAGCGACATATTTCTACTCCCGTTCTTTATCTGACGTGGCTCATGGGGATGGAGCGGCATCCCCTTTTCTTATTATTTTAAAGACTATGTAAACTATCATCCCTATAGATTGTAAAAAAAGAATTGCCATCCTACTCTATCGTATGGTATTATGAAATTCGTCGCAGGACGGTAGCTCAGCGGGAGAGCACTATCTTGACAGGGTAGGGGTCATGGGTTCGAACCCCATCCGTCCTATATGTGAAAGCCTTGATATTCAAGGCTTTTTTTGTTTTCTATTCACTTATCATTCTATTAAAAACCCCTGTGATACGAATTTGATACGAATCGCGATTACTTTTCGTATCAGTTCATGTGATCCTCTGGGAAAATATCATCGCTTCTATCCTCCAACCAATTCCTGAATTCCGCTTTACTGATATATAATTTCCTTCCCACTTTTGCAACATGAAATACGTGGAAGCCTGTTTACAATCCTTTCAATTCTATCGCAGTCCATGCCATCTTCACGCTCATGGAATCTGAGCCAAAAGAGAAAGAAGCCGCTACTGAAAGCAGCAGCAATATTCCTTGGAGTAAAAACAGACCGAAATACGATTTCCCTCTTAAATTAGGGATAACAGCTGTTTTATCATCTAGCTTTCTATTTTTTTCATATGTTGACACTAGCTTCTCAACTACAAAATCTAGCTGCTTATCAAAAGATTAGATATCGGAATAATACGAAAAATCAATATTTAGCCTTGCAGCTTATCCCCAGGCTCCATCACAGCATGTCGAATATCCAGCACATTAACGGCTGCATAAATCCATGCGGCAATATGATCTTCCAACTTCATCTTACATTTCACTCCGATCCGTTACACAATCTATTTAAGTTAATTACATCTCAAACATTGATAATGATTATCAATTATATCTGGAACCCTTTATCTCTCCTTATGGGGCCTCATCCCTATGATTCCTTATCTAAATGTTATTTGAACTAAACAGGAATAATCTCTCAATATTGCATCTCCTATAATTTAGCATTAATATAAAATAATGAGACTTACTGAAAATCGTTAATGAGTATCGTTTTGAGGATTATTGCATTTTCGCAAACTCACTAAGGAGTAGGAGTGTTTTTTATATGTTATAGGGGAAAACGAATATTGGGACCAATGACTGAAGCTGATGCTCTACGTGAATGGTTTACTCTTTCCGGTACAGTGAAGGACATTTATATTATTGAGGTTGATGAGAACAATAAAGTAAGGCGCCAGATTGGACCCACAAAGAAGAAAAAGAAATAAGCATAGCCTGCAGCAACCTACTATAACTTGATTGAAAAAGAAATAAAACGTAAAATACCCCACCGACCTTTATAGGTTGATGGGGTATTTTATTAAAATGGAAATTTAGTAAGCGAGAATATTAAGAGTACCATCCCAACAATCGAAGACAGAGCAGCCATTTTATCTTTAGTTTTAAAATAGGTAGCTCCTCCATTAAAAATCAGAGCTCCACACATCCCCATCATTGTCCAAGACATGATCACTTGATCCTGACCGCGGAAAAATAGTATTGCCAGAATGATTGTTGCTGCACTAAATAAAATACCGAACAGCCTTAGTGCTTTCAGCAAAAAATCCCCTCCCGAAATATAATGGGCTAATGAATTTGCAGCTTACTCGATATTACAAGAAAAAATGTAGCCAATGGGCCACAAAGCAAAGAAATTAAAAACCAGTTTAATCCACTCCTATTTTTACCTTGTGCTAACCCAGCATTTATTAATGCTAATGTACCCCATCCAACAAAATACCCATTATCCATCACGCACACGACCTTTCAACATCATTTTATAGGAATACGAATATCCAATATAATGGTTTCATCATAAGCAAATGTTGCAGGGATTTGTTATACATGCTGAGATTTCAACAACTACTTTATTCTTGTGGCGATAAGCTGGATCGTTTCATCAGAGTCTTTTACAAGACATTTCAAAGTAATGCCCAGGACAAGTGAAAATAAAGAGATCATAAAACAAATGACTGTAATCATTGCTCCTCTTAAGTCATTTGTGAAATTATAACGCAAGATTTCTGAGAAGCTGCTAGTAGAAAAGAAAATTATAGTCAAAATAAAAAACAATCCAAAAACACAAAATAAAATGTTTGATATTTTATTAACTCTTTCAAAATAGCTCATGTATTCAACTCCTCTGATCAAGATAATAATCCACCAAGACATAAATGGAACCGGCAATACCAAAAAGGATAATGGCTATACTACTATTCAAATGATATTCCTGTATAAAGCGTTCATCGTATGCCTTGTAAAAGAAAACATATCCCCCGATACCACTCAGAAGCAATATCATTATGCGGCTAATCAAAGGATTTGCAATCATTCGAACAACCCAAGAGAAAGGAAAAATTATAATTGGGTAAAGAACGGCTGAAAAAAGAAATGCTAAGAAAATAAAAACAAATCCTATATTTTGAAACCCATAGTATTCAGTCGTACTGATCTTATTTCCTTCCCATAGCTCTAATCCAAAAGTGGCCAAGGTGAATAAAATCGTCGAAACAAACCATAACATGATATGCTTTACTACACGCAAAGTAATCCCACCAATTTTATGCTTTATATATCAGCCATTTTATTCATAAGTTCTATTGTTAAATCTGCTTCCAATAATCATTTAGCACTTGGTTCTATTGAAGTTAAAAAAGGTTTTTGCCCTATTCTACTATTATAGGAAACAAAGTACTCCTCATTTATATTAATCAATTTAAATATTCCTTTTGGGATTGTGACTGTAGTTTGATCACCGCTCATATTTTGTACTACTATTTCTCTTTTATCTACTGACACTACATTAACAACAGCAGATGTACTTGCCATCAAAAGGTACCATATTATAAATAAAAAAATGATCAAAGGAAGAAATGAGAAGATTTTACGATTATTCGTATCTATCACCTCAGAGTAAGGATCATCTAATGGGCATGGTAGTTACCTCCTATCCATTGCCGAACAATTCTTGTATGTATTTTTCCGACATATATTCTCTAAATTCTTTATCTAATAAGTATATTTCATCTTGTTTTATCCACTGGTAGTTAAAAACAGTTCCACAGTCCTCTCCTTCACCCTCTCCAGTGAATCTCCACTTTTCAGGTAATCTTGTTTCTGGAATCAGAAGGTAGTCATGTCTTTCAACATTTGCATCTATATAATCCTTATAATAATATTGTGTTCCTATTTTCTTTACTAATTTAAATTGTTTAAGTCCACTTTCTTCTTGAATCTCCCTGAATAAGGCTTCTTCTTCTGTTTCCCCGGCATCGACATTACCACCTACTAATCTAAAGGGTACTTCGGGTACATTAAGATAAACTAATAAGGTCTTTTCTCCAACTTCATTGTCTTGCAAAATAAATCCGTATACCTTCTTTCTAATCGGTTTCCCTATTTTCATCGTGTCCCCCCTTATTTAGCTTTTTATAAACGAAAATAAAAAAGTATTTGATCATTGATCAAATACTTGCTCAGTCGTACGGTGTTATGAATATATGCTCCCTTGTGGTCATCTACGTTTACGCCATTCGAACATACCATAAATTTACTTTATTGTATTCTGAAAACCTAAATTAAACAAGAGTAACTCTTTAATTCTCACCGCTGATCAAAATAGCACTCCGCTTCTGTTTAGCACATTACAATCTATTGTGCATTTTATATAGAGAAGCTTAATAGAAAGGGGTGGATCAGAATGGCAACTCGTCAACCTGATTTGGTATTGATCACTTGGAGCAGAAATCCTTTGGTTCGTGGCTCTGCACGTAGGATTATTTCTGTCCGCATCATTGGAAACGCTGAGCCATGTCGACCTAGCTTAAGACCCAACGGGCTACTCGACACCGCCTTAGCTTGTTTATTAGATAATGACATTGGTTTTAAAGTTGTGTTTCGTAAAAAAACTTCAAGGATTAGCGGCTATTTGCTGTTACAACGCCATTAATATTTTCAGAGGGCAGCTAAGTTGCTGCTCTTTTTTAACGTTGAGTAGAACCTGAATCTGATCGAAATTAGGTGAGTCCATGAACTTACAAGATGTAAAGAAGAGCTATGATTTAATCGTAAGCTTAGGTATGTCTTGTGCTCCTGCTATAAATATGCAAAGAAATAACTTGAGAACATTCTCCATGCCTCTCGACTGGATGATTTCTTATTCATTAACTGATGTAAACAGACTTTATAAAAATAGATTTCAGAATTTCATGGAGTTAACAAATCTGCAAATGCTCGAAGAGACACATTTTTTTCTAGAGGATGGAGTGCCCGCTTATCCTAATGGAAACAAGAATGCGTTAGTGAAATCGTATTTTATTCAGGATACCTTTTATAATATTGTCTCTGTACATGATTTTCCTATCACCTTGGGTAAACATTGGTCTACGACCTATCCATCTTATAAAGCAAAGCTGGATTTACGAATTAAGAGATTTTGGGACAAATTACTAAGCAGTAAAAAAATTCTATTCATTAGATGGTTCGCCACATACGAACAGGCTGTAGAGCTACAAGCGATTTTGTCTGATATATTAAAACCGAACGAATTCACTGTCCTTATCCTTTATCCCGTTCGTGAATTAACATCAGTACGAGAAATCCATTGGAATATTAATCATATTTGTGTGTTAGAATTTCCTGATGATATGAACGATTATGATAGCTGGGATTATATTTTGAAAGATATACAAATAACGAGCGATTAATTTATCTCTTATTAAAAAATGACCCTCTCATGGGTCATTAATGTTGACGGCTTCGGTCAATCAAATGATTAATCATTTCTTGCGCAGCAAAAACATATGGATTCAGATATAACCTACTGATACCTACAAATATAGCAATAGGGTTACTGACTCCAAAATCGCTTTGGCTCCAAAGTGATTTTGGATTTGTAAGTTCAGGCTCTACAAGATCATACTTTTCCATCAGCCTTTCCTTTGTTCCACTATCCATTACAGCTCCGTTTCCTTTATCCGCAAAGACTGCTCCTGATGAAAAACACGCCATGATCAGAACAAAGGAAAAAATGAGTATTGCTAGTTTCTTTTTACACATAATACAGCTCCTAATTCTTTCTATGGTCTACACTAAACTCTAAACCTTGTACCAACTCAAATATTTCTCGGGTAATCGCAGGAAATCTATGTATTCGACATTTCTTGATCAGTTCTAGATCATATTCTATAAAATAATGGGATAAAAAGTATTAAATTCTATAATACACCTTTCTCTATATAAAAACAAAAGCACCCCACAGCTATAATTAGTAGGGTACTTTTGAATAATTTCCGTATTTACAATAGCAACATCCCACTAAATATTCTATGGGGTTGGAGTTCCGCCATTGGCATTTAGCGTTTCGCCACTTATATAGCTCGATTCCTGGCTAGCAAGAAATACATATGCCGGAGCCATCTCTGCAGGCTGTCCCGGACGGCCTAGTGGTGTGCTCGCGCCGAACTCCTTCAGCACTTCCTCTGGTTGCCCACCCACCACCTGAAGAGGTGTCCATACGGGACCTGGTGCCACTACATTAACTCGAATGCCCTTATCAGCGACTTGCTGAGCGAGAGATTTACTGAATGTATTGATCGCAGCCTTGGTCGTCGCGTAGTCCAATAGGATCGGCGAAGGGTTATAGGCTTGAATGGAAGAAGTGTTGATGATGGTGCTACCCGGCTGCATATGTTTCACTGCCGCTTTACACAGCCAGAACATGGCATACACATTCGTCTTAAATGTATCGTCAAAATGCTTCGTAGTAAGATCAGCAATATCGGGGACGAATTGCTGTTTGCCCGCTACATTGGCTAAAATATCAATCCCACCCAGCTGCTTGACTGCGGTATCGACGAGCTGTTCACAGTACTCCTCGTCCTTAAGATCACCTGGGATGGCGATTGCGGTTCGTCCTGCTTCCTGCACCAGCTTGAGAACCTGCTTTGCATCCTCTTCTTCCTCCGGCATGTAGGATAAGACAACATCTGCGCCTTCACGAGCAAAAGCAATCGCAACAGCTCGGCCTATCCCGCTGTCTGCCCCTGTAACAATCGCTTTTCGTCCAGTCAGACGTCCGGTGCCTTGATAGGTATCTTCACCTGTATCAGGCACGGGATTCATCTTCTTCTGAAGCCCCGGCTCTTGTTGCTGCTGTTGAAATTCAGGTCCTGCCTTGGTGTACTGAGTGGTAGGATCTTGCATCGTATATTGGTTAGACATCGATCAATTCCTCCTTTATTTTTAGAAAACCATTTTTATTTAACGAACTCTTTTTTATGTAAACACAACAGTACACCGCTAAACATACCTCATCGATAGCATAGTCCTGAATATTTCCACAAAAATACCCCAACTACCTGTTAAGGTGGCTAGGGTATCTCGTACTTTAAGTATCATTAATCATTTAATAGCCTTAAATTTCCTCTGACCTGTCTTGAACCGACTCATAACGAGTACGTATTTCACGATTTTTAGCGTAGATGTATAAATCTAAAGCCACTATTCCTCTACGTGCCAATTTTACTAGCAGGACGAAGAAGTAGATTCCCAAGCCAATTGATATCAACCAAATTAAAAAGAACAAAACACCTACTCCCCCTCCGAAAAAAAGACCTGTGTGTTCCATACGATTTATCCGCTCCTTAAGCAATTTTCATTTTTTATCAGTCTATATTGCATAAGCTTAAATAAATATATGGAAACTCACACATGAATCGGGACACCCTCCATACAGTTTCGCGTATACATTACATAAAGGAGTGATAAATCATGAGCTTTTTTATTTTCCTCTTTGTTCTGTTAGCGCTACTTAACATCTTTTTCCCACGATTCGGATGGTACATGAGATACGGATGGATGGTCAAAGGTGACGTTGAGCCGAGTGAAGCTTATTTATTAATGACCCGCGTCAGCAGTATAGTGGCACTTATTGTCCTCTTTTTTATCTGGTCTAGTTTCTGACTTATCCTAACGCTCTTAATACATCCTCAATCTTACGCTGATGCGACAATACGCCGTAATTCATCCAGGCCATGAAATCCACCTCATATACGCTGCCGTTACGTACAGCAGGCAAGTTGCGCCAGAGTTGTGTATCCAGCAGTTCCCGACCTCCCCCTTCAAGCTGATCAAAGGTAATAAACAAATGATCCGCAGTCAGATTGGCAAGCTCTTCTTTTGTCAGGTTCACCCGATTCTTTCCACGGGTCAACTTCCGAACCAAGCTATGGGGTTGCAAGCCCAAATCATGATGAAGCACGCTTCCTGTATACCCCAAATGCTCACATCCATAGAGAGTGATTCCGTAGACTGAGATTCTTAAACAAGCTATGGTCTGACTATGGACGGAACGGGTAAGCAGCTGCTTGGCTTGCTGTGCCTGATGCTCATAATTGTCGATCACTTCCTGGACACGTTCCGTTCTGCCAAAGACGGCTGCTGCGGAATACAAAGTGGCACGCCAATCCTCTTGATGAACAGGTAGCTTGAACAACGGAGCGATCCGGCTGCACTCCTCCAGATGCCAACGATGAAAGCCATTATCCAGCAAGATCAATTCGGGCGTATACCGGGAGAGCTCCTGCCAATTACGAGTCGAAATATCTACCTCAGGCACATTGTGGAGAGCCAAGTACTCTTGTTTCCCCCACTCGGCGTGACAATATTGCGCCACAGGCGTAATATCCAGAGCCAATAGATAATCTTCCAAAAAAGGAGCAAACACCCTCAATCCATCCTGATGGAAGCTTCTGTATTGGCCTGGAGTAACACCCACCGATCTTTTAAAACGCCGATTAAAATAATACTCATTACTATATCCGACGGATACCGCGATATCATGCATACGGTCATTCGTCAGCAGTAGCTGCTGCTGCGCTCTTTCGATACGAAGCCCGTTCAAATGCTCCAAGGGAACCCTCCCTGTCACCTCTTTAAATGTTTGTGTGTAACGCGCACGTGTAATACCTGCAACTTCAGCCAACTGATCAACGGTTACGGCTTGGTTATAATGCTCCTCCATATAGTGAATGGAACGCTGTATTGCCTCATGATCACCCGTGACCTGAACGAAAGAGGAATTTGCACGCATGATTAGCAGTAGCAGCTCCTGAAAGCGCGTATGGCCTGCGAACCATTCGATCTCATCTGTGCTTCTACGGCTATGGTAGATAGCCTCTAGCAGTAATTTACATTGTGAAAAGGGTCTACAGCTTAACAAACCAGATCGAAGGAGGTCCTCTTTAGTCCTTCCTTCTATTTCACTCTGCCTGTTTTCCCCGGTTTCGATGATTTCAAAAGTAAGCCGATAAAAGCTAAGCCCCCGCTCCTCGGCATTGATTTTGCTTAATAACCCTGGTTCGAACAAGAACCCAGTACCTTTTTCCAGTGGAAACTGCCTCAACTCAGCCTCAACATACCCCTGTCCTTCCGATACAATGAGTAGTGTATGATCCTGAAACACCTCACTCTGTCCGCTTCCTGATAGGGATTGGGTTTCTATATTTATCAAGCTATAGAATAGCTTCCTTCTATTGCTGTCTTGCAAATCTTTTGCCATTCTCCCGCCCCCAATTGAGAACCATTTTCATTCACTTCAGTGTAAAACAAAAAAGAAGGTCTATCAAGGGTGCTGATAGACCTTCTTTTTGCTATTCCTTCAAGGCAGCTGCCATTTATTTCACCATAGCTTCCAGCAGGTCATCAAGCTTCATCGAATTGGCCGTGATGGCACCAGTCTGCCAGTGGGAACGTTCCATTCTATAAACATTCCCGTTCTTCACTGCGGGTAGGCTCTTCCACAGCGGCCCATCAAGAATTTGGATCGCTTCCTGATTACCTTCAGTATCCCAGCCCCCGTTGTCAGGGAATACGATGATATGATCCGCTTCGAGCTGAGGAATAAGTTCTTCGGAAATAATAGATTGATATTCGGTCATTTCTGCAGCCATAGGCACGGGTGTCAGGCCAAATTGAGAATAAATCACACCGATAAAACGGTTTTTAACACCGAACAAAGCAAAGGTCTTATCCGCTACGTTGAGCCGGATCACTGCTACTTTTTCTTGCCCCAGAGCCTGTTGCAGTTTAGCTTTTCCATCTGCCACTTTCTGATCATACTCGGCGAGCACAGCCTCAGCCTTCTCCGGAATACCGAGCGCATCTGCAATCGCTGTAAGCACTTGTCTCGAGTCCTTCAGCGCCGCCTCAGGGAGACGATACGTTGGTGCTATCTTGGAATATTGTTCATACCTCGCCGCATCCGCGCCTCCGTCCGCAATAATCAAGTCAGGGTCTTTCTCCAACAACGCTTCCAAGCTTCCGGTGATATCAAATTCTGGCACATCGAGATTTAAGTAATCCTGTTTGCCCCAGCTTGGATGATACCACTGAACCACGGGGGTAATCCCCAATGCCTTCAAATAATCTTCAAGGTAAATCCCGGCCACCCTTTTAGGGTTGACTGGAATCTCAACATCTCCGAATTCCCCTGTAATCGTCCGAGTTGCAACCTCTTCTGAAGCATTTCCACTTCCTTCGCTCGGTGTGCTGCTAGCTGAGGTTGATTCCTCTGCATTCTCTGTTTTAGCAACATTATCTTTCGTAGTATTGCTATTCGTTCCGCATGCCGCCAGCGCGGTCAATGCCATAATAAGTACTGCTGACCATAAAAACTTCCGACCCCATCTTACCATTATCCCTTCACTCCAATGCTATATTTTCATTGATTATCATTCTCAATAATCATTATCACAATAGTAGCATGACTTTTATAGCTTTCAATGCACTTTCTCTGCAAAAATCTTATACAAACTATTAACTAGTTTCTTCCCTTCTTCACAAATTTCTTATTATTTACGATTGATTTATACAATGCTTTCGCTTACAATAAACTCATAAACGCGCGTTTATGAAAAGAGGGGAAACATGCGCAGCGAAGATATAGCTAAGTTGGCCGGGGTTTCCCGAAGTACGGTATCCCGCGTGATCAACAATTATTCCAACGTCCCTGAAGAGACCCGGGCCAAAGTGCTGCGGGTGATTGAGCAACATCAGTACGAACCGAACAGCTTTGCAAGGGCTTTAGCCGGTAAGAAGACCGATACGATCGGACTCTTCGCCATCAGTATGAATGAGAAGGAGAATACTACCCGAATTTATCAGAACAATTACTTTGCTCCATTCGTTGATGCCGTAGTCGACACCTCGAATGCCCGAGGATGTTATGTACTGATTCATACAGTTTACTCTCCCGACGATTTCATCAAGGTAAAGCAAGCTTTTCTTCAAAAACGGATTGACGGCGGTATCATTGTCGGCACTCAGAAGGATATTAATATCGTCCGAGAAATGGTAGGGCTCGACTCTCCTCTCGTATTAATTGATTATGATATTTCTGAGATTATGTCGGAGCATCTTGACCGCAATCATCTGGCCATTGTGAACTCCAAAGATTACGAGGGCACCACAGAAGCGATTGAATATTTGATCTCTCTGGGTCATCAAGAGATTGGCATCATCTGTGGGCAAATGAATACGTACTCTGGACGAGAGCGTTATACGGCTTATGAAGATACGCTGAAGAAACATGGCCTGCCTGTAAATGAGAGATTTATTCTGAAAGGTGATTTTCTGAAAGAGACTGCTTACGAAGAGGTTAAGAAGCTCCTTGCTTCTGGTGAACCTTTGCCAACGGCCTTCTTCTCCTCCAACGATGATATGGCTATATCAGCGATGGAAGCGTTCTCCGAGCACGGAATCATTGTCCCTGAAGATCTCTCCATGGTTGGATTTGATGACATTCAGCTAGCATCCCGTATTCAGCCTAAGCTGACCTCTGTACGCTTGCCGATCTATGAAATGTCTAAGGCTGCAGTTGAAAAAGTAATCGAGCTGTGTGATTCACAGCAGCCGACGTTTAGCACGATCAGCTTTCCAGCTCGTTTAGTGGAGAGAGATTCCTGTCAACCGCCGAAGAAATAGCTTAAGATCAATCCTTCGCTGAAGAAATCTACATATTTTTCCGTGAAGCTGCTATTTGATTCGGTATCGAAACTACTGCTTTAATTGTCTTGCTTAAAAGCATTGAAAAAACTCCCTTCCCTCGAGGGAATTTTTTCTGAAACTTATAAACGCGCGTTCACAATCGAAAGGAGACTTTCTAACATGAAATTCGGAACCTTTGACGACACTCGAAAAGAGTATGTAATTAACACACCTAAAACCCCTTACCCTTGGATTAACTATCTTGGTAATGAGCAATTTTTCGGACTTATTTCCAATACAGCTGGTGGCTACACCTTCTATAGGGACGCTCGTCTCAGAAGATTGACCCGTTACCGTTATAACAATATCCCACTGGATACCGGCGGCCGCTACTACTATCTTTATGACGATGGTGATTTCTGGACCCCAGGCTGGATGCCAGTAAAACGTGATCTCGACTTCTATGAATGCCGTCACGGTCTTGGCTACACTTCCATTACTGGCGAACGGAACGGAATTTCTGTGAACCAGCTTGCTTTTGTCCCTATGGGTCATAATGCTGAAGTACATCGTCTTGTAGTGAAGAACACGAGCTCTGCTAAAAAATCCGTGAAACTGTTCTCTTTTGCAGAGTTCTGTCTCTGGAATGCACAAGATGATATGACTAACTTCCAACGCAATCTCAGCACCGGTGAGGTTGAAGTGAAGGATTCCGTTATCTATCACAAAACTGAATATCGTGAGCGCAGAAATCACTATGCTTTCTACTCCGTAAATAAAGAAATCGCTGGTTTCGATACTGATCGTGAAGCTTTCGTAGGGATGTACAACGGTCTGGAAAGCCCACAAGCTGTAGTTGCAGGCGAACCTACTAACTCCGTAGCTAGCGGCTGGTCCCCTATCGGATCACACGCACTTAACATTACGCTTGAACCAGGTGAAGAACAAAGCTTCATCTTTGTACTCGGCTACATCGAGAACCCTGAAGAAGATAAATGGGAATCCCTGAATGTAATCAACAAAAAACCAGCAGAAGCTATGATCGCGCAATTTGCTACAGATGCACAAGTAGACGCTGCACTCGCTGCACTTGCTGCTCACTGGGATAACCTGCTGTCTAAATATCAAATCCAAAGCGGCGACGAGAAACTGGATCGCATGGTTAACATCTGGAATCCATATCAATGTATGGTTACCTTCAACATGTCCCGTTCTGCTTCCTACTTTGAATCCGGTATTGGTCGTGGTATGGGCTTCCGTGACTCTAACCAAGACTTGCTCGGATTTGTTCATCAAATTCCTGAACGTGCTAAAGAACGTATTCTCGATATCGCGGCTACACAATTTGAAGATGGCAGTGCCTATCACCAATACCAACCACTCACTAAAAAAGGTAACAACGAAGTCGGCACCGGCTTTAACGATGATCCGCTTTGGTTGATCCTAGGAACGGCTGCTTACATTAAAGAAACTGGTGATACCTCGATTCTTGATGAGCAGGTTCCTTTTGACAGTGATCCGAATAACACCGCTACGCTGTTTGAGCACTTGAAACGTTCCTTCGAGCATGTAACTAACAATCTCGGACCTCACGGCTTGCCGCTGATCGGGCGCGCAGACTGGAATGACTGCTTGAACCTCAACTGCTTCTCTACTGAGCCAGGTGAATCTTTCCAAACTACTGCCAACATCGAAGGTCGCGTTGCGGAATCTGTATTTATCGCGGGTCTGTTCGTCTTCGTTGGACCGGACTATGCTGAAATCTGCCGGATGCGCGGACTTAACGATGTAGCTGTGGATGCTGAAGCTAAGATTGACAACATGAAAGAAATCACATTGACGCACGGCTTCGATGGCGATTGGTTCCTTCGTGCTTATGATCACTATGGCGACAAGATCGGTTCCAAAGAAAATGAAGAAGGTAAAATCTTCATCGAACCACAAGGGATCTGCGTAATGGCCGGTATCGGTGTGGAAAATGGTCAAGCTGAAAAAGCTCTATCATCCGTACAAGAGCATTTGGATACTAAATACGGTATCGTATTGCAACAGCCACCGTATTCCAAGTACTATCTGAACCTGGGTGAAATTTCTACGTACCCTCCGGGCTACAAAGAAAATGCCGGTATTTTCTGCCATAATAACCCTTGGATCATGATCGCTGAAACTGTACTTGGACATGGCGACAGAGCGTTTGAAATTTACGCAAAAATTGCTCCTGCTTACCTGGAGGATATCAGCGAAATTCACCGCACAGAGCCTTATGTCTACTCCCAAATGATCGCAGGTAAAGATGCCGTTCGTCACGGGGAAGCTAAAAACTCCTGGTTGACTGGTACTGCTGCATGGAACTATGTAGCCATCACTCAATCGATCCTTGGCATCCAAGCGGATTTCAATGGTCTGAAGATCGATCCTTGTATTCCTACTGAATGGGATAGCTTTGAAATCACACGTGTCTTCCGTGGAGATACTTATGTGATTCAAATCAAGAACCCGAACCATGTATCCAAAGGTGTAGTTAGTCTTACCCTGGATGGCACAGCTGTCGAAGGTAACATCATTGCTCCAGTTGGAGACGGTGCAGTACACCACGTAGTTGTAGAACTGGGTTAAAAAAATCCGCTCAACCGTTCACTTGAACGATTGGGCGGATCTATAATTAACGCTGGATGACTCCTGAACTCTTCAGGGGTCTTTTTTTTACCCTTCCACAACATCTGCTCTTAAATCACTCGCAACCTCAAGCATTCTCGGGATCACAGCTTCATTATTTCCAGAAACGTAAATATCCCCTTGATAATGCCTAAATGGGATTGTAGTATCACCAAAGCTCCACATAAAGAAATCTCCCTCAATAGACATCGTAGTGGCGCCTGCTACTGTATAAACTGATGTATAGGTGAAATCAGGTTTGGATGCGAAATACTGCTTGCACTCTTCTAAAGATATGGTTTGTGTTGAACCTCCATCATTTTGCATAGCTCGTGTAATTCGATAACGTTTGCTCATTGTGATGCCTCCAATATTTTCTGTAAAATGATCAGCTACCTTGTCCCGATCAAATATAGCATACAATAAAGCGTAAATCCCAGCTATCCTAAACCTTAAATTACTTTGCCTGTCCCATAACTCACATACTACCTTCCGGAATCCATACCTTCATTTCACCACTGCCACGATTGCCCCACAAGTAATATGGAACAGCTTTGACCTTAACGGATTGAAGGGGTGCTTTCTCTCTGCTGTAAAGTCCACCACTCCAGCTCTCTTGATCAACACACAGTCCATCTGCCTCGACAACAACAGCGCCACCAAGCAAAGTCTCATCAAAAGCCGCCGTAAGTTCACCGTCTTCTTTTAAAGAAATAGAGCTTAAAGGCTCACCATTATCGATACTTTCAAGGCAATACACAAGCGGTCCGCGTTGAATCGTTACTTTTTGAGCATCTGCACGCAAATTGGGATGAGCGTAAATGCGATGTGCCTCCATTGGGTCATTCACTTCGATTATGTCTCCTGCTCTCCACATTCTCCGAATAACGAGGTATCCCTGCTCGATGTTCTCAGCAGTGTTCAGCGCTTCACCATTGACTCTGATCTCCATTCCTAGACTCCACGATGGAATCCGTAAAGCAATTCCGAACTCCGCTTCCTCTGCCGGATTGATCTTCATCGAGACTGTACCTTTCCATGGATAGTTGCACTCTTGCTGAATCGTAACATCCGTTCCACTCAGCTTAGTGTTCAGATTACTTCCAATATACAAATTCGTATAGAGTGTATCGCCATGAACCGTGTAAATATATTGATTGAGCGAAGTTAGTAGACGCGCAACATTCGGAGGGCAGCAGGCGCAGCCAAACCAGCCTTGACGTTCAGACTTCACATGATGTTTCTCCGGGTTACAACTGCATGCCTGAGGCCATACTTCCAGTGGGTTCACATAAAAATAGTGCTTGCCATCCTGTGCCATCGAGCCCAGTACATTGTTGTAAAGCGCCCGCTCCATGACATCGGCATAACGTGCATCCGGTGATATTCTCAGCATACGCTGTGCAAAAAAGATCAACCCAATAGAGGCACAAGTCTCTGCGTACACCGAATCGTTAGGCAGATCATAATCGAAGGTGAACGCCTCCCCTCTATGTGTAGAGCCGATCCCGCCTGTAATGTACATTTGCTTGTTCGTAATGTTATTCCACAGTCTCTCGCATGCTTCACGAAGTGATTCATCTCCAGTAATAGCAGCAAGATCAGCCATAGCAGTATACATATAAACCGCACGTACAGCATGGCCTACAGCCACCTTCTGCTCTCTTACTGGAAGATGACTCTGGTAATATTTTAAGTCAAGATCCTCCTTCCGACCTGTGAAAAAATTGATCTTCCCCAGATTATCCCATTGTTCCTTTAAGAAATTTGGCTGTTGACCTCGCTCATTAATAAAAAAGCTGCTGAGCTTCAAATATCGTTTCTCACCTGTCAATCGATACAGCTTAACGAGCGCGAGTTCAATCTCCTGATGCCCATCATAGCCCTGCATTTTACCTTCTTCCGGTCCAAACATAGAATCAATATGATCAACCATTCGGCACATGATGTCGAGCAGTTTTCTTTTGCCAGTAGCTTCATAATAAGAAACGGCAGCCTCAATGAAATGTCCAGCACAGTACAGCTCATGACAATCGTTCAAATTGGTCCAGCGTTTACCCGGTTCTTTTATCGTAAAATAAGTATTTAAGTATCCATCTTCCTGCTGCGCCTCGCCAACGAGGTCAATCACTTCATCCGCTTGACGCTCTAGCTCAGGATCACGTGTGATGCTTAAGGAATAACCAACAGCCTCCAGCCACTTAGCCACATCACTATCTTGAAATACCCAGCCGTAAAACTCGCCAGTCTTCCGGCCCGCAGCAATCTCAAAATTAGCAATTGCATGACTCGGTTCAGCTCCCAGTGCTCTATCGTGCAATGCCTCATATTGATAGGGGATAACAACGTTCTGGACCAGCCTAATGTATCCGCCCCAGAAATCATCTTGAATGGTAACCGTTTGATCTTTTACAACTTCTTGATCCTGTATAATTTTGTTCATCTTCATCTTCCCCTCAGCCTTATTTCATACTCGCTAATAATAATTATAGGGGGTAGAATAGATTAAAAATACGAACAGAAGCAACCCCTTTTTTGTACTATTTCACACTTTAGAAAGGAGGGATAATTACAAAATGGGCCTTTCATTTATACATTTCGCTGCGCCGCCATTTCCTTATTTTCTAGAATGCAATCGCACGGTTTATCAACCCGGGGATCAGCATCCAAATAGAAGCCATATTGGGGTGTTTGATCTACTTATTGTAGAACAAGGCTGTCTATTTATCGGGGAGGACCATAATCAATGGGAGGTTTCGGCGGGACATACACTGCTATTGCTGCCCGATCGCTATCATTACTCCGTTAAGTCATGTGATGAGACCACTTCATTTATATGGGTTCATTTTCATACCCTTGCAGATTGGTCTAGCTCTGAGGGTGGACCCGTGTATATCAACCGTGAAACACATTTTCGGCAGTTTCTTACTCATCCGTATACCATTCGAGTGCCACAGTTCGGTCCCCTCCCTGACCCTTTTGAACGGAGTGGACAAGCCGAGATGCTATTACAGCTGTCTACGGGCCGGCGTTCCAGCGCAGTTTGGCAGCAGCAACGGATATTTGAAGAAATACTGCGGATGATGGATCTGGCACAGCATGATACTTCAGAAAGTCACGCGGTGGAAATCGCAGAGCAGACGGAGACTTATATCCGTAATCATTATGCGGAGCCTCTCTCCAATGCCTCACTAGCGGACGCACTGCATTTTCACTATAACTACCTTACTCGCTGCATGAAACGAGTATATGGGCTGACTCCGATGGAGTATTTGACGGATTACCGTTTGGAACAGGCTAAGCTATTGCTGCTTAAGACTGAGCTTTCTATAGCCGGAATCGCAGAACGTACCGGCTTCGAGAGTGCCGCCTACTTCTCGCGTCGATTTGCTCAGCAGATCGGAATCTCTCCGCTTCGCTTTCGCAAGCGTTACTCCCGTTAAAAACACAAGCAGCACGTCTCCGATTATTGGACACGTGCTAATTCCTCCATACAGTAACATTCATACTTTCATTTCTGAATTGTTTACGCTTAGTTACTTGGTGTCTTTTGAGCGTTAGGAACCGGCTATCCCTCACACACTATGTAATATAAGACTTTTTAACCCTGATTCATAATCAGGTTTTTTTGTTCAACTGCAATTTTTTGGAAGTGACAAGCATATTTATAGACATGCCTTTAATGTGGAGATGTTAAATATGCGGCCATTAAGATACCTTATCATACTTTTAGGAAGCTTACTCGTTGCTGCGGGAACTAATTTTTTTCTCGTACCATATAAAATCTTGGATGGGGGAATAATAGGGATAGCCCTCATTATTAATTATTTATCCGGCGCTAAAATTGGCGTAGCTATAATTCTCTGCAGCTTTCCTATCTTTCTGCTCGCTTGGTTAAAGGAACGCGATATCTTTTACAACAGTGTACTCGGCCTATTGATCTCATCATTTCTGATCGAGCTTCTCGGTCCTTTCCAATATCACTTTCTATATTATTTTGAGTTTGGTTCCATTTCTAGCGCCATTATTGGCGGTTTTTTGATGGGAACGGGACTTGGGATTATGCTGCGGTTTAAAGCAAGTACGGGGGGCACCGATCTGCTCGCTCAATTTATAAAAAGGTATGTCCCGCTGAACCTTGGATTCATCATTTTTTTGACCGACTTTATGATTATCGGCGCGGGAGGACTCCTGATTTCCAAGGAAACCTTCTTCCACTCCATCCTCACGATTATCTCTGGGGGCGTGGCTACGGGTCTATGCACACTTGAGACGAAATAAATGGAAATAAATAAGAATACACACGATCATACGTTCGTATTATAATAAGAAGAAAAAATATAAGGTATCTCTACCTCACCTGGAGCGTGTGAACCTATGAATAAAGAGCGTGTCATTATGCTATCTGATTGCCAAAGCTTCTATGCCTCTGTGGAAAAAGCCTCTAATCCGCAGTACAGCAATAAGCCGCTGATCGTTGCTGGAGACCCAGCTAGACGGAGCGGTATTGTGCTGGCTGCCTGCCCTATAGCCAAATCCTATGGCATTACTACCGCTGAGACGTTGAAGGAAGCGCTGGCAAAATGCCCCGAAGTCATCGTGGTCAGACCACATATGCAGCAATATATCGATGTCTCCTCTCAAATCACAGATATTCTACGTAAGTTTAGCGACCAGGTAGAGCCCTATTCTATCGATGAACAGTTTATTGATGTCAGCGGTAGCCTCCGCTTATTTGGCAGTCCAAGGGAGATCGCTACCGCCATTCAGGATCTAATTCGTAGAAACACAGGTGTGCGTGCGCGCATCGGCATTGGATATTCCAAGGTTACCGCCAAAATGGCTTGCGACCTGTGGGCCAAGAAGAACGCGGATGGTATATTCACCCTCGCTAACGAGGAGCTTCCGAATGTGCTCTGGCCTCTCCCCATTAGCGAGCTGTTCATGGTAGGTCGCCGCATGTCCGCCCATTTCCAAAGCATGGGTATTACGACAATTGGACATTTGGCACAGATGCCGCTAAGCGAGCTGAAATGGCGCATGCGGGAGAAATTTCACAAAAAATGTGATATCGACGCCGAGCTATATTGGCGGATAGCCAATGGCATCGATGACAGCCCCGTGAGCCCAAGCACCTATGAAGTCGCACCCAAGAGTGTCGGGCACCAAATGACGCTTCCAAGGGATTACTATAAGCTGCAAGATATTAAGACCATCATTCTTGAGCTATCTGAGCTTGTATGTAGACGTTGCCGTAAATTGAAAGTACATGGTGCAGTCGTGTCTATCGGCTGCCAAGGTGCCAGCTTTGATGACCCCACAGGCTTCTCAAGACAAACTACAATAAGCGATCCTACAAATGCCACCCTGCTGGTATATGAGGCAGCTCTTTCTCTCTTCAAGCTCCACTGGGACGGTCAGCCTGTGCGTAGAATCCACTTAAGCCTGTCCAATCTATCTGACGAAAGCCAGTACCAGCTAACCCTATTTGAGTCTCGCCCTCGCTATCGTGAACTCGAACGTGCGACCGATGCCCTCAAGAATAAATATGGGGAGACGATCATTGGGCGAGCAGCTTCTTTTACAGATGCCGGGCAGCTTAAGGACAGATCTGGAAAGATCGGCGGACACTATAAATAAAAACTATATTAAAATACACACCATATCGTTTATAATGCTATATTGGGGTTGTTATTTTCACGTAGATGAAGCGACAATCGAAATATGTAAACATAGATAATCACATTCCAGAGGAGGACCGGAGAAGTTGGATAGCACGAGCAACACTAACACTACGTATTATGAAATCGTTGATCTCTGTCTTCTTGCTGGCAAGATCATGCTGCAGAATGGTGCAGAAACATCCAGAGTTGAAGATACGATGACACGAATGGCAGGATCCCTCGGGTTCCCAGGAGCACATAGCTATGTGACGCCAACCGTTATTATGTTCACCACAAATAGAATAGAACCTGTTAAGTTATACAGAATTGCGGAGCGAACAACAGATCTGCAGAAGGTATCGGAGGTCAATGACATTTCTCGGCGTCTAAGCGAACGTCAGATTACAGCTGAGGAAGCTCGTGCAAAATTAGGAGAAGTCGATGAAGCCTCACCTGTCTATCCCGTATGGCTGCAGATCTTAGCAGCCGCCCTTACTGGTGCTTGCTTCACCGTTATGTTTAAAGGCAGTTTGTGGGATGCTCTCCCCGCCTTGCCGATTTCCGGACTGGGCTTCGCTGCGGTCATTTATCTGCATCGTTTAGTGCAGACTAAATTCTTCGCAGAGTTTTCTGCTTCCTTCCTGATCGGACTTCTAGCCTTCTGTTCTGTAAAGCTGGGGATTGGTCAAGAGATGGACAAAATCATTATCGGCTCCGTTATGCCTCTAGTACCCGGACTACTCATTACTAATGCCGTTCGTGATCTGATGGCCGGTCATCTGGTCTCAGGCATATCCAAGGGAGCCGATGCCTTTCTAACTGCATTTGCGATCGGTACAGGTATCGGGCTTGTACTATCACTATTTTAATATCCATGTGAAAGAGGTTAGCCCTTCATGATTTTGCAACTTATAACCAGTTTTATCGCCGCGGCAACCTTCTGTATTCTATTTAATGCGCCTAAGCGCTCACTACTACAGTGTGGTTTTGCCGGAATGGTGGGCTGGATGGTGTATGTGCTTCTTAATGTAGAGTTCGGGCCTGTTGTAGCTACGTTTGCAGCTAGTGTAATAGTGGGCATCGTCAGCCAATTTTTTGCGCGATCCTTCAAAATGCCGGTTATTATTTTTAGTGTAGGTGGTATTATCCCGCTTGTTCCGGGTGGTCTTTCTTACGATGCTATGCGTAAATTTGTGGAAGAGGACTATACTCTGGCTGTTGAAATCGCTGTTCGGGCATTAATGCTCTCTGGCGCCATTGCAGCTGGACTTGTGCTAAGTGATGTAATTGGACAAATGTTCCGTCGTCGTGCAATCAAATAACAGCATACTTCTTCAAAAAAAGAAATCGCCTGTTGGTACAATGGTGGTCACCCATCCATCTCCCAAGGAGCGATTTCTTTGTTCATCTCTATGCAAATAACGCTTCAGGGAAGACTAAAGGCGCAGTACCCGGATGAATACTATTGATGCTAGTGTTCTTGATCCAGGACAGCCCTACAGTACCCTCACCCGCATGAACAGCCACAGCAGGAATATAGGTCATAATCTCAGTTCGTATGTCAGGCGCCATTGCTTTGATGTCCTCTTCTAGCTTGAGTGCCATCTCTAAATTATTCGAATGCATGATACATACATCACTAACAAGCCCTACATCCTGTTTAAATATCTCCAAAAGCGCTTGTTGCGTCTTCTTCATTGTACGGATTTTCTCCACAACAACGACCTTCCCTTCGTCAAAACGAAGCAGCAAGTTTATACGCAGCAATTGGCTAAGTACAAATTGTGATCCAGAAACACGTCCACTGCGATGAAGCTGTGTCAAGCTTGCAGGAATTAAGTAAAAGGACATATTCTCAATAATATTTTCAATCTTCGCTTTAATTTCTAATCCAGAAAGACCCTTCTTCTGCCAATGTATACCGCGCATGATCATTTCTCGGATTGGATAAGCGCCAACCTTGGCATCAATTCCAATTACATTGGCCTCCGCTATTTCGGCGCCTTGCATCGAAGCATTGTAAGTGCCACTGAGCTCTGAAGAAAGATGTACAGCAATAATTTCATCGTATTCTTCCTTCAACCGTTCGTATAGCTCAATAAACTCACCGATTGGAGGCTGTGAGCTGCCTACCTTTTCATGCTGGCGCATTTTCTCATAGAAGTCATCGATCGTAATATCTATATTCTCTTTATAACATTCGTTGTTAATAATAATCCGTAACGGAATAATATATACATGATTATTCTTAGCGAACTCCGGATCTATGATACTTGTACTGTCGGTTACCCAGGCAATTGATTTCATGGTCATTTGTCACTTCTCTCTCTCATAAAAAGGAATAGTAGAATGAATGAGGAGACAAGGGCCAAGAATTCCAGACCAGTGAATCACACGCTCATCCTGAATAATCAACTTAAGAATTGAACAGCGGTTAAGTAATCCGCGTATTCGTAAATTATACAGGATAATAAGCGTTAATATAGGCAAAACAGGCCTTTCATGCAAATTTCAATCCATTTAATTCAACATTATTCGACATTTTTTCACATTATATATGACGAATATACCTATCCTAATAGAGCCACTTCATGTTATGAAAAAGCTAAACCACAGCAAAAATATCCCCGTTCCCGGCATCTGTCAGTTTTCCAACTTCAACTCATCCATCTGCTTCTGAATCTGAGCGACATCTACCGTTCTTTTAAAACGAACCTCCGAGCGACTGTAACGATCCTGAGTAATGGAAGCCTGTTCAAGCAAATCGCTAAACAGCTTGCGTAGCTGTAGCATTTTGTCCCGTTCCGATAGCGCATCGGCGATCGATTGATCACTCGGATCAAAATCGTCTATTCATTCACAGCTCTTTCTAACTCCTGCAAAAGAGCTTCAGGTTGTTCAGCCGGCTCCTCACCCTCTTGAACTTTAACGACTCGCTCCAGCCGCTGCTTTAGCTGCGCGATTTTACGGGTTAGATCACTTCGATTCACTAACGCTTCCGCAAGTTTCAGATCTGGACTCCCCCTATAATTTTCTGATAGCTAGCGAATAAGGCTCGTGTGAAAAGATGCCGTGGTGTTCAGCACAGCTAATCCTCCCAAATCGATGTCTCTAAATGATCTACGAACTTGCGTAATTTACCGGCTAGCTTGCGGTTAATGGTTCCATCCTGATACATTTGCTGCACCTTATCCCGCTGCTCTTGAATGGCTTTCAGCTTCATTTCAAGTTTTTGATCATCAACAAGCCCATCCTTTGTCCAGCCTTTCCCTTGCTCCAGACGAGAAATTAACTGCTCATAACTGCATGCAACCTTCTCGGCTGCACTTCGGTTGTTCTCGTTCTTACAGACATTAATAGCAGCTATAGCAGCATGGGCCATGGCAATTTTCGCTTCTCTAGCACACTCAGCCTGTTGCAGCATTTGTTGGCTGGCTTCCCCTTCATTCTGACCTGAGAACATTCCCGCAAACAGTCGTCTGATCTCGGTAATCGATATTCTGATTTGTGAATTTAGACTTCTGGCTAGAAAGACCTCACTATGATCCAAGAATTCTCCCAGCTTCTGAGCCACTGAGGCGGGAATCTCATTGTTCTCTAGCAATCGGTTCAGTTCTTTACGTTCAGCTTGCAGACCCACAATCCTCGCTTCAACACCCAGTCGGCGGAAGTTCTCGAGTGCTGGATCATTCGATTGGTCCTCACGGTTTAGACTATAAACCTTTTCTCTAAATTCACTCAAAGCCGGTTGTGCGGATTCCTTACTTTCTTCTGTCATCATACTTTGCAGCATGGTCAAACCGGCAGCAATAACTTTAGACTTGGCCGCCTGCTCGGCTCCTGTCTCACCTGATTCGGCAACTGGCTCTTCTTTACCTGCTAGAATTGGCAAAAAGATACTAGCGATCAGCAGCGACATTAGAATAACACCTGCGGCGATAAAGATGATTAAATCACGCTCAGGAAATGGCGATCCATCCCCAAGAAAAAAGGGAATCGAGAACGCACCGGCTAAGGTAACCGCTCCACGCACTCCTGAAATCGTGAGGATTAATAGTGACTTAACAGATGATTTCTCCATTTTCCGCAGACGAGATCCTACTAAAGAGAACACATACACCCATACAAACCGTAGTACAAACAGCAGCAAAGTAATGGCTAATACATAACCTACAACTATAAGATTATCCACGGCCGTATCACGGTAGATCACTTCAATAACATCTGGAATAGATAAGCCAAGAATAAGAAAGACCAGGCCATTCAATATATAGAGCAGAACAGACCATGTACTAGCGGATACCAGTTGTAGCTTATACTGCGGAGATACGGCACGGTCCTTCTCAACCGCATGAATAATTCCCCCTGCAACCACTGCCAAAATGCCAGATACCCCTATCTCTTCACTGATCAAATAAATAATAAAAGGAGTTAGGATTTGCAGCAGCACATGCACTGTGATATCCTCCATCCCCAGTCTGCGAATAATTACGCTTAGCCGAATCAGAAGAAAAGCCAATAATGCCCCAACGATCAACCCACCTGCAGCTATAATTACAAAGCTAATGGAGGCTTTCGGTAAAGAAAACATACCCGTAACTGCTGCAGCAATGGCAAAGTTAAAGGCAACAAGCCCGGAAGCATCATTCATTAATGATTCGCCCTCTAGAATGCGGTGAATACTCTTAGGAAGATGCACTCTTCCAGCGATTGCGCTGACCGCGACCGCATCTGTAGGTGACAAGATCGCTGCCAGAGCAAATGCAGCTGCTAGCGGGATCGTTGGAATCATCCAGTTGATCGAATATCCAGCAATAAGCACCGTAGCAAAAACCAATCCCAGCGCCAGCATTAATATCGGACCCCGTAAGTTCCATAATTCATTTCTTGGCGTCCGTTTCCCATCATTGAACAAAAGCGGTGCAATAAACAATACGAAAAACAGCTCTGGTTCCAATGTCATATGTATTCCCAAAGGCATTAACACAACCATTACACCCAGACCAATTTGAATTAACGGTATTGGCACAAAGGGAATAAATCGGTTTATGATGTTGGAAATTGCGATAAGGCCCAGTAGGACGAGTACAACTAGAAAAGTCTCCAAACCACATCAACTCCCTTTTTTATTTGGTTATTATATCGTAAAGATTCGGGTAAGGGAAAAATATAGAAATAGAAGTTCTCAACAATAATGTCCCCTAGAAATCACACAAAAAATACATCAGATATATATTGACAAAAATAATTATTTATGTTATAATAATAAATTACGCTATTGAAATTACATTTTATTTTAAGTATTATATGCATTAGCCTAACGGCATCGCTCTTATCATCAATCATGGAGGGATCTTATGCATATTGCTAGTGGAATAGAAATGTTAGAGATTACAGCACAGGTTATGGGTGGGAGTGATACGATTTACCCCACGCTGCTCTGGGATCAAAATTCTGCTGTACTCGTAGACACTGGATTTCCGGGCCTGCTCCCAAAATTCAAAGAAGCTCTAAAAGAAACCCATGTGCCTTGGGAACAACTGCGCACCGTAATCATCACACATCAAGATCTAGATCACATCGGGAGCTTACCTGATTTACTGTCAGAAGAATGTCTAGAACTGACAGTTCTGGCTCACGAAATCGAGCAGCCTTATATTGAAGGAGAGCGAATGCTCCTTAAACACACCCCCGAAGCTTTAGCTGCGGCAGAAGCCATGATCCCCCCTCATGTACCAGAGGAATGGCGCCGCGCTTTCCTATCCGTGTTATCTCATCCCCCTAAAGGAAGAGTAGATCAAACCATAGTGGATGGGGAAATACTGCCTCTTGCCGGTGGAATTACGATTATCCATACACCAGGACATAGCCCTGGACATCTGAGTCTATACCATCATGATAGCCGTACGCTAATTGCCGCGGATGCTCTTACCGTTCAAGGCGGTGAACTGCACGGCCCCACTCCTTCGGCAACGCCTGACATGAAGCAAGCTTTAATCTCTCTGACAAAGTTCGCCGAGTATGAGATTGAAACGGTCATTTGCTATCATGGCGGAATTTATCGCGGACACGCAAACAAACGGATTGCTGAAATTGCGGAAACAAGAGAATAGACTGATGCAAGAAAGCAGAGCCCTTATCTGGCTCTGCTTTCTTTTTATATATAGTCCTTACTCGTTATACTCACTTATGATTCCGAAACAACTGTAAACCGTTCACGAATATGCTGCGGCTGTTCAATTTCATCTACAATAGCAATCGCATAATCTTCATAGCTGACATAGCTCTCACCTTTGGAATTCACAAGCAGATGATCTTTGCCTTTCACATAAGAACCCGTTCTTGTCCCAATTGCAAAATTAGCGGATGGACTAACGAAGGTCCAAGACAGCGAGTCTGTACCTTGCAGGATCTCCAGGTTCTTCCCTTGATTCGTAGCCGTTGGCTTGATAAAGTCAGGGAAATCAGGGGTATCTACCACTTTAAGCGTCTTAGCTTCATCTACATATAAACTTCCCGCACCTCCAACTACAATCAATCTTGTATTAGGGGCATCCTTTAATGCTTCAATAAGCACATTTCCGGCATCCACATGCAGATGCTCTTGTCCAAATGGTGCTCCAAAAGCATTCACAACAACATCAAAACCCTTCAAATCTTCAGCGGTAAGTGCAAATACATCCTTTTCGATGACCTTTGCCTTACGATTTGCAACTTTCGATGCATCCCGTACAATGGCTGTAACTTCATGGCCTCTATCTAGCGCTTCCTGAGTGATTCGGCTTCCGGCTTTTCCACTTGCTCCTACAACTGCGATTTTCATATTATTTCCTCCTGTATATGTTTACGATGTTTTTACTTTAGTATTTATATCAAGGAGATCCTGAACGATGCTTCTGTCGATATCGAGATCAAACTTTCTCCCCCAAAAGCATTCTGTACCCGTACTAGTGATCCGGTCATAATCTTCTATCGTTAGTGTTCTTGGATAATCCGGTCCTGTTTCCCAGTCTGTATACCTCTTAATTTCACTCCGTACATTGTTCTTAAACCCACTATTCAAAATAATCGTATGGAAGAAGATTTCATCTCCACATAATGTGTTCTTAAAAAATCTAACATACTCTGGAGAAGTAGAAGTAAACTCCATGATGTATTCCATACATTCACCTGTAATAGACATCCAGTTAGAGCCTTTATACAGCGATTTTGGCAGAACACCCAACCTTCTATGCAAGAATGGAACGTTCATTACTGCTTTAATATACCTCATTCTAATGGCAGCCATACGCCTGGTTCTTGAGATCAGGAATCTAGGATAATAAACCGACACCCGCTCATAACATCCCCACGTTTCAGAAGTATTCGGTAATTGCAGATGCTTCACAAATTCGTTCCCCTGATTCTTCTTAAAGAAATCAAGAATAACTTCGTTGGAAGCTAAGGGCAGATCCTGACCACTTATGATGTGTATATAATTGAATTTCCCATGTTCTTTGATCAGCGCAAAACACTTCAAAACACATTCAATCTGACTGTAATGTCCCCACCTTACATCAATAGGCTCTTTCACAAAATGAATATCGTTACGATGAGTAATATCACCTTCAATACCACTCTTCTGATCGACATGTAGGAAAAACTCGACGGAGTCATTAGTTAAACTATCGATTAGCATATTGATCTGCTCAGGATTTTTGTGACAAAGGATCACATACGCCATTTTGAATGATTCCAACAACCTTCACCCTTCCGCCCATCTTTTTCCAAATATTATAAA
>Ga0153923_100115_pt1 | contig 38535 bp, 30 predicted proteins | sample TSNJ007MetaG_FD_104682 | JGI IMG/M metagenome (GOLD analysis project Ga0153923, IMG submission 104682) | Attine ant fungus gardens microbial communities from New Jersey, USA - TSNJ007 MetaG | ecosystem: Host-associated > Fungi > Mycelium > Unclassified | place: USA: New Jersey, Brendon T. Byrne...
CGACCACCATGGAATTCGTCGACATCGCAGGCCTGGTAGCCGGCGCGTCGAAAGGTGAAGGTCTGGGCAACAAGTTCCTGGCCAACATCCGCGAAACCGACGCCATCGCTCACGTGGTGCGCTGCTTCGAAGACGACAACGTGATTCACGTGTCCAACAGCGTCGACCCGAAACGCGACATCGAAATCATCGACCTGGAACTGATCTTCGCCGACCTCGACAGCTGCGAGAAGCAACTGCAGAAAGTCGCGCGCAACGCCAAGGGCGGTGACAAGGACGCCGTGGTTCAGAAAGCTCTGCTGGAGCAACTGATCGCGCACTTCACCGAAGCCAAGCCTGCACGCAGCCTGATGAAGAACATGAGCGCGGACGAGAAGGCCGTGATCAAGGGCTTCCACCTGCTGACCACCAAACCGGTCATGTACATCGCCAACGTCGCTGAAGACGGTTTCGAGAACAACCCGCACCTGGACGTGGTCAAGGCCATCGCTGAAGAAGAAGGCGCCATGGTGGTTCCGGTGTGCAACAAGATCGAAGCGGAAATCGCCGAGCTGGATGACGGCGAAGAGAAGGACATGTTCCTCGAGGCCCTGGGCCTGGAAGAGCCTGGCCTGAACCGCGTGATCCGCGCCGGTTACGAAATGCTGCACCTGCAGACCTACTTCACCGCCGGTGTCGAAGAAGTCCGCGCCTGGACCGTCCGCGTCGGTGCCACCGCACCACAAGCCGCCGGCGTGATCCACACCGACTTCGAAAAAGGCTTCATCCGCGCCGAAGTCATCGCCTACAACGACTTCATCCAGTACAAGGGCGAAGCCGGTACCAAGGAAGCCGGTAAATGGCGCCTGGAAGGCAAGGACTACATCGTCAAAGACGGTGACGTGATGCACTTCCGCTTCAACGTCTAAGCGTTACGCCCAAGAAAAAGCCGCGTTTGATACGCGGCTTTTTTGTGCCTGACATAATCTCCGTTACACCACCCATCCCCTGTAGGAGTGAGCCTGCTCGCGATAGCGGTGTGTCAGATGAAGTTACGTCAACTGACACACCACCATCGCGAGCAGGCTCACTCCTACAGTTTAAACGGTGTGGGTCAGGCCTTTTTGGTGCGCGGCAGGAAGATCGCCAGCACGCCAAACAACGGCAAAAACGAACACAGGAAGTACACGTACTCAATCCCGTGTATATCCGCCAGATGCCCCAGCAACGCCGCACCAATCCCGCCGAAACCAAACATCAAGCCGAAGAACACCCCGGCAATCATCCCGACGTTACCCGGCACCAGCTCCTGCGCATACACCACAATCGCCGAGAACGCCGAGGCGAGAATGAAGCCGATCACTACGCTGAGGACAGTGGTCCAGAACAGATCGACGTGCGGCATCAGCAAGGTGAACGGCGCCACGCCGAGGATCGAAAACCAGATCACCGCCTTACGCCCGATCTTGTCGCCAATCGGCCCGCCGAAGAACGTACCCGCCGCCACCGCACCAAGAAACAGGAACAGATGCAGTTGCGAGCTGGCCACCGACAGGTCGAATTTCTCGATCAGGTAGAAGGTGAAATAGCTGGTGAGGCTGGCCATGTAGAAATACTTGGAAAACACCAGCAGCCCGAGCACCACCAGCGCACTGATTACCCTGCCCTTCGACAGCCCGTGAGTCGCCGCCTGACCGGCCTTGAGCTTGAACAGGTTGAGGTGATGGGCGTACCAGCGACTGATGCGATACAGCACGAACAACGCAAACACCGCGAACAGACCGAACCACGCCACGTTGCCCTGACCGAACGGAATGATGATCGCCGCCGCCAGCAACGGGCCGAACGCGGAACCGGCGTTACCACCGACCTGGAAGGTCGATTGCGCCAGACCAAAGCGTCCGCCCGAGGCCAGCCGCGCGATCCGCGAAGCCTCGGGATGAAAGGTCGAGGAACCGATACCGATCAGCGCCGCCGCCAGCAGAATCAATGGAAAACTGCCGACCACCGACATCATCACGATGCCAATCAGCGTGCAGATCGAACCCGCCGGCAACAGCCACGGTTTCGGATGGCGGTCAGTGTGATAACCGACCCACGGCTGCAGCAGCGATGCGGTCAGCTGGAAGGTCAACGTGATCAGGCCGACCTGAGTGAAGCTCAAGCCATAGTTGGCCTTGAGCATCGGATAGATCGACGGCAGCACCGACTGAATCAGGTCGTTGATCAAATGCGCCAGCGCCACGGCGCCGATGATACGCATCACCAGTGGGCTGCTTTGCGGAGCAGCGGGCGCCGAGGCAGCGGCGGTCTGAGCGTTGCTGATAGCCATGAAAGTTTCCGTACAGCAGATGGGTGCACGCGGGCAGGTGCGCCAATGTGCCATTTTTCGGTGCGCCAGCGCCATCCCCTTAGCCAGCTAACTAACCAACCGAACGACCTAGTCCTGTAGGAGCTGCCGAAGGCTCGGGCCGCGATCGGACGATCTTTTGATTTTGTTTTTAAAGGGCAAGATCAAAAGATCGCAGCCTGCGGCAGCTCCTACAGGGAGAAGGGTGATAGCTCAACGCCATGGTCTGAATCTTGCCTTGCTTCTCCCCTCGAACGCGGTGGCCTTACAAAGGCTGCCGAGAATGGGAAGTTTCGCTACAGAGCCGGCCTACAGAGCGGGCGAGAGTGAACTTTCGAGGCCTTTTAGCAGGGCACGACATCCAGGTCGCACGACCGCGATGCACGCCATTGGTGCGTGGTGTCCAGAGGAGTCATGAGGCATGCAGGCTTTCTTGTCACCGGGGATCAAATTGCTGGGGCGGTTTGGATTCGCGCGTAAATTCCAGCTGTTGTTTCTGCTGTTCATTCTGCCGTTGGCCGGCAGCCTGTTGATGATCGGCCAGGACTATCGCGACAAGCTCAATCTGATTTCCGGCGAACGCGCCGGCGTACGCCAGTTGCTCAGCCTCGATGCGCTGGACAACCTGCTCGCCGCCCAGCGCGACCGCGCCGCCCGTTGGCGCGCCACCGAAACCAATCGCCAGCCGACCCCGGCGACCCTCGCCGCCATGGCAGCGTTCGACAAGGTCCAGCCTGCTGTCGTGCAAGCCACCACGGACCTGGGCAACGCGCTGAAAAATGAAGGCGCCGAAGGCGAAACCCTCGCTCGTTATCAAGCCCTGCAAACCGCACTCGGCGGTCTGGATTCGAAAAGCCTGAGCAGCGTCGGCTGGTGGCCGGACGGTTACGATCGCTTCACCAACGCCCTCAGCGCCCTGCAAGCCTTGCGCGAACAAATCGTCATGGACAACCGCCTGACGCTGGCGCCGTGGCTGGAAACCTATCTGCTGACGCAGATCTCCACGCAGCACGCGCCGGACCTGATCGAGCGCGTAGGTCGTCTGGCGGCGGTCGGCCAGGCTTCGGTGGTCTCGGGACAATTCACCCTGCAAAGCCGCTTGCAGTTGCGCGACCTGCGCGGCCGCATCGGCGACGCCCGCGAGCAGCTTGTCAAAACCGCCGGCCTGCTCGAAGCGCGTCTGCCGAGCGATCTGCAAACCTGGGCCGGCCAGTACCACGACAGTCTCAAACGTCTCGATGCCGGGCTGAAGGTGCTGGATGACGGCGTGTTCGGCGGCAGCATTACCCTCAAACCGGAAGACTTCGAACGCAGCCTCGATGCTCTGCTGGGTGATCTCGCCTCATTGCGCCAGCAATCACTGCTGTCGCTGGATCAGCGTCTGGATGCCTACCACGCTTCGGCGATTCGTCAGCTCATCGTGGTCGCCGCCGTGTTCGGCTGTCTGCTACTGGCGGCGATGTACCTGTTCGTCTGTCTGCAGGCTTCGATCCGCCGCAGCGCCAGCGGCATTACTCTGCTGGCCGAAGCCCTGCGTGACGGCAATCTCAGTCTGCAAGTGCCGGTGGTGGGCCGCGATGAGCTGGCGGCGATCAGCACCGCGCTCAACGTCGCCGTGGTGCAACTGCGCGCGAGCATGCTCGGGGTCGATCACGAAACCTCGCAACTAAGTCACGCTGTGCGCAGCCTCAACGATCATTCCAGCGGCGCGCTCAGCGAAGTCGAAGCGCAGCAATTGCAGATCAGCCAGATCGCCGCCGCTGCCACGCAACTGGCCGCCACTTCGCAAGGTGTGGCGCAGAGTTGCGAACAGGCTTCCGGCAGCGCGCAGCACACGCGGCGCATCGCCGCCGACAGCAGTCGCGACAGCCAGCGCACCACGGCGAGCATTCAGCAACTCAACCAACGCCTCAACGAAACCGCAGCGGCACTCGGCCGGGTCAGCGAACAGGGCCAGCAGATTCAACTGGTTGTCGACACCATTCGTGGCGTCGCCGAGCAGACCAACCTGCTCGCGCTCAACGCTGCGATCGAGGCGGCACGCGCCGGCGAACAAGGGCGCGGGTTTGCCGTGGTCGCCGACGAGGTGCGCAGCCTGTCGCAACGCACTCAGTCATCGACCGCGCAGATCGCCGGCACGGTCGATAGCCTGCGCGCCACGGTCAACGAGGCGGTGAGTCTGATGGAAGCCGCCTGCGGCCAGGCGCAGTCGGATGCCGCAGCCGTGACCGGTCTTGGTGAACGTCTCGGCGAAATCGCCAGCGCCGTGCAGAGTGTCACCGACACCCTGGCGCAGATCGCCACCGCCGTGGAAGAACAGGCGAGCACCGCCGATGAAGTCAGCGGCAATATCCAGCAAGTCGATCAGGCCGCGGTGCGTCTGCTTGAAGGTGCCCGCGCAGTGAATCTGGCGGCGGACACTTTGAGTCAGGGCAGCAAGGCCCTGAGCGACAACACCGCGCGCTTCCGCCTCAGTTGATCACGGCTTCGGGGAAGTCCGCTTCCAGCTCGGTCTTCAGCCACTGAATAAACCACGCCGCATCCGCCGACAGTTCGGCGGACGGCGTGAGCACCCGATAGCTTTCCAGCTTCACCTGCGCGTCCACCGCGCGCACCAGTTTGCCGGACTTCAGTTCCTCGCGAACCAGCACTTCATTGGCCAGCGCAATGCCCTGCCCGCTCTCGGCCACCGACAGTGCGTGATCGTTGTTGACGTAGAGCATGTCGGAATTGAGGTGAATATCCAGCTCGTGGGCGGCGAACCACAGGTTCCACCATTCGCCGTCATCGACGTGGATCAGCTCATGCCGAACCAGATCGGCCGGGCCGGCCACAGGCCCGATGCTGGCGAGGTATTGCGGGGTGCAGATCGGAAACACGCGCGGGCAGATCAGCGCTTCACGGGAGTCGGCGTATTGCCCGTCGAGGCCGTAGACGATGCCCAGATCGGCGCTCTTGCCGTCGACTTCGGTGAAGGTCGAATTCGGCTCGATGGCGAACTTCAAACCCGGGCGCAAATGGCGCATCGCTTCGATGCGCGGCATCAACCAGCGCTTGGCAAACCCCGGCACCACCATGATCCGCAACCAGCGCTCGGCATCCTTTGGCTGCGCCTCTTTGCCGGCCTCGATGATCAACTGCAACGCGGCGCTGATCTTGCGGTGGTACTTCTCCCCTGCCGGCGTCAGGTTGACCCCGCGCGAGGTGCGCTCGAACAACTGAATGCCCAGCCAGTCCTCGAGCAGCTTCACGTGCCGACCAATCGCCGGCTGGGTCACGTGCAGGGCTTTCGAGGCCTCGACGTAGCTGCCCAAACGCGCGGCGGCATCAAACGCACGCACCGCGTTGAGCGGCGGCAAACGGTGGTCGGGCATGATTCCTGGCACCTTTGGCTGTTAAATTAACTAACACCTGCCATGTTTAAATTGAAGTGTCGCCCCGCGCAACCCCTCGCTGATAATCGAGCCACAGCAGAACAACAAAACAGCTGGTTTCACCCCGTACGCAATCTCGATCCTGCCCAGAAAAATAATATCCATGGCCCGACGACGTCGCTGATTCGCAGCGCAATCGCAGGCGATGGGGGAATCGGAGGTAACGCATGAATGCCCTGCATTCGCTGCAAACACTGGCGGTGTCGATCCGCTCGGTGCGCAAGGTTTACGGTGACCCGAACACCGGTCCGGTGGCGTTGAAAAACATCGATCTGGACATTCGCGACAACGAATTCTTCACCCTGCTCGGCCCTTCCGGCTGCGGCAAAACCACCCTGCTGCGGATGATCGCCGGCTTCGAGTTTCCCACCGAAGGCGAGATCCTGCTGTACGGCGAAAACATCGCCGACCGCCCGCCGTTCCAGCGCCCGGTCAACACGGTGTTCCAGCATTACGCACTGTTCCCGCACATGACCATCGCCGAGAACCTGGCCTTCGGCCTCGAATCGCATCCAATGGGCAAGGTGCTGAACAAAGCGCAAATCGCCGAGCGCGTGCGCGAGATGCTCGCGCTGGTGCAGATGGAACGCTTCGCCAATCGCAAACCGGCGCAGCTGTCCGGCGGCCAGCAACAACGTGTGGCGCTGGCCCGTGCGTTGGCACCGCACCCGAAAGTCCTGCTGCTGGATGAGCCACTGTCGGCCCTTGATCTGAAGCTACGCCAGGCCATGCGCGAAGAGCTGAAAACCATTCAGGCCAAGACCGGCATCACCTTCATCTTCGTCACCCACGACCAGGAAGAAGCGCTGACCATGTCCGACCGCATCGCCGTGTTGTCCGAAGGCGAAGTGCAGCAGGTCGGCCGCCCGGAAGACATCTACGAACGGCCGCGCAATCGCTTCGTCGCCGACTTCATCGGCGAGACCAACTTCATCCAGGGCACGGTGACGAAGATCGAGGACGGCCAAGCCTGGTTCGCCGGGCCGGCCGGGCATCCGTTGCCGGCGCAAGCGTGCAGCGATGTGGCGGTCGGCGCCAGCGTGACCTTGTCGGTACGTCCCGAGCGCCTGCATCTGGTACCCGCAGCGACCGAGGCCGCGCTGCCGTGCCGGATCGAAGCGCAGATCTACCTCGGTACCGATCTGCAATATCAGGTCAGCCTCAGCGACGGCTCGCGCCTTACCGTGCGCACGCCGAACTGCGTCGACCAGAGCCTGCGCTTTGCCGTCGGCAGTCAGGCCGGTCTGTTGTTTGACCGGGGAAGCGCCAGCGTCCTGCACGATTGAGTCCGAGGAGTTGCCATGCACGCCTTACCGATTGCCAACACGCTGGAACGCCGCAAGGCCTTCCAGAGTTTCCTCGGGGTCAGTCCGGCGCTGGTCGCCATTGGCCTGTTTCTGCTGGTGCCGATCCTGATTGTCATCGGCTATTCGCTGATGGAAGCCAACCCCTACGGCGGGGTCAACAAAGTCTTCAGCACCGATGCCTACACCTCGTTGCTGTTCGAACGCCAGATGGACGACAGCCTCGCGTTCGCCGACTCCTACCTGATCATCGCCCTGCGCTCGATCGGCATCGCCGGCCTGACCACGATCATCACCCTGCTGATCGGTTTTCCAGTGGCGGTGTGGCTGGCGATGCAGCCGGCGCATCGGCGGGGCTTGCTGATCTTTCTGATCACCGTGCCGTTCTGGGCCAACCTGCTGATCCGCACTTATGCGTGGATTCTGCTGCTGCGCAACACCGGGGTAATCAACAACAGCCTGATGGGCATGGGCGTCATCCATGAGCCGTTGCAGTTGTTATACACCGACGGCGCGGTGCTGCTGGGGCTGGTTTATACCTATGCGCCGTTCGTGGTGTTGCCGATCTACGCGACGCTGGAAAAGATGGATATCCGTCTGCTCGAAGCCGCTCAGGATCTGTACGCCGGCCGTGTGCGCACCTTGCGCAAAGTGGTGTTGCCGATCGCCAGACCGGGAATTCTCGCCGGCGCCATCCTCACGTTCGTGCCGTGCCTGGGCGCGATGATTGCCCCGGAACTGCTCGGCGGCGGCACGCGGATGATGCTTGGCAACCTGATTTTCCGGCAGTTCAGCGATGCCCGTAACTGGCCGTTCGGCGCAGCGTTGTCGCTGGTGCTGATGGCCGCGGTGATGCTGGTGTTGACCGTGTATGCCCTGCGCGCCGAGCGCCAGCGCATCGCCAAAGGAGGTGCGTGATGCTCGCGCTATTCAAACGCAAAGGGCTTGGCGTGCAGGACTTTCCCGGCTTCGGCGGTTTCAGTTTCCTGTTCTATCTGTACCTGTACGCGCCAATCGTGGTGCTGGTGGTGTTCTCGTTCAACGCCAACCAGTCGGCGACGGTGTGGACCGGCTTCAGCCTCGATTGGTACCGCGCCGCGTTCGCCAATCAGGCCCTGCGCCAGGCCGCCGGCAACAGCCTGTTGATCGCGGTCTGCGCGAGCATGATCGCCACGGCGATTGCCACCCTCGCCGCCCTCGGCACCTCACGCGGCGCCAAGTTCAAGGGCCTGCAATTGTCGATGGGCGCGATCATGTTGCCGCTGGTGCTGCCGGAAATTGTCGTTGGTGTGGCGACGCTGGCGCTGTTCTCGACCATTGGCCTGTCGCTGGGTTACGGCAACCTGATCATCGCCCATACAGTGTTCTGCATTCCGTTCGCCTACCTGCCGATCCGTGCGCGCCTCAACGACATGGATCTGTCGCTGGAACAAGCCTCGGCCGACCTCTACGCCGGCCCATGGCGGACCTTTCGCAAAGTGACCTTGCCGCTGCTGATGCCGGGGATTTTCTCCGGGTTGATGCTGGCTTTCATCGTCTCGCTGGATAACTTCGTGATCTCGATGATGGTCTCCCAGGCCGGCACCACGACCCTGCCGATCTTCATCTTCGGCCTGCTGCGCATGGGCGTGACACCCGACGTCAACGCCGTGTCGACCCTGATCCTGGGCGTCTCGGTGCTGTTTGTGAGCCTCTCTTACCTGCTGGGCAAAAAGAACGCCTGAACCTTCCAAGAACCGTGGGGAAATAGCATGAGCAAGTGGATGAAAAGCGTCGGCACTGCGTTGTTCCTGACTGTGCCGCTGGCGATGACCGGCAGCGTCCAGGCCGCGGAAAAGCTCAACGTGGTGAGCTGGAGCGGCTACTTCTCGCCAGAGATTCTCGCCAAGTTCCAGAAGCAGACCGGCATCGAAGTTACCGTCGACTCCTACGACTCCAACGAGACCCTGCTGGCGAAACTGAAACAGGGTGGCGCCGGGTATGACGTGGCGATTCCGTCGCACCAGTTCATTCCGATCCTGATCAAGGAAAACCTCCTGGAGCGTTTCGATCCGGTCAAGGAGCCGTACTACGCCAGCGTTGTGGACAACCTGAAAAAACCGAGCTGGGACCCGGAAGGCGCCTATTCGGTGCCGTTCATCTGGGGCACCACCAGCGTGGTCCTCGACAGTGCGCGCTACAAAGGCCCGGCCGACAGCTACAAGGTTTTGTACGAGCCGCCAGCCGAGCTGCAGGGGCGGATCAACATGTTCGATTCGGTCAGCGACATGGTCGACATGGCGAGCCTGTACCTGAACATTCCGCTGTGCAGCGAAGACCCGAAACAGATGCAGCAGATCCTCACGCTGCTAAAGGCGCAGAAGCCATTCGTGAAGACCTACAGCTCCAAGGCCGGCTCGATCCGCGAGAACCTCGCCTCGGGTGAAATCGACATGTCGATGTTCTGGGGCGGCTCGTCGATGCGCGCCCGCGAAATGAAACCTAGCCTGAAATACCTGTACCCGAAAGAAGGCGTGCTGGCCTGGGTCGACAACATGGTCATCCCTACCGGCAGCAAGAATCCGGCAAATGCCAAGGCGTTCATCGCCTTCCTCAGCCAGCCGGAAAACTCGGCGATGACCCAGAACTTCCTCAAGCACCAGAGCCCGATCAAAGGCGTTGAACCGTTCCTCGATGCGGCGCTCAAGGATGCGCCGGAATTGCACATTCCCGAGGGTACAAACGTGGTGTTCAGCAAGACCTGCGGTGAAGGCGCGATCCGTCTCGCTGACCGTCTCTGGACCAACCTGATGCGTTGATCCCTGCCCGCCCCGGCATGCGGCCGGGGTATTTCTCCAGCCGTCTGAAAGGCGCCGTTGTCATGAATTCCAATAACATCAGCGAACTGGTCCTGCTGCAGGCCCACGAGCTCGCCGAACGCATCCGCCTGCGCCAGGTGTCCTGCCGCGAAGTGATGCAGACTTATCTTGCCCATATCGAACGTTTCAACCCGCAGGTCAATGCGCTGATCAGCCTGCAGTCACCGGAAACCCTGCTGGCCCAGGCCGATGCGCGCGATGCCGAGCTGGCGCGCGGTGAATACCGTGGCTGGATGCACGGCCTGCCCCACGCGATCAAGGATCTGTCGCTGACCCAGGGCATCCGCACCACGCTCGGATCCCCGCTGTTCAAGGACTTTATCCCCGAGCGCGACGGCATCATGGTCGAGCGGATCAAAGCCGCTGGCGCGATCATCATCGGCAAGACCAACACCCCGGAATTCGGCCTCGGTTCGCAGAGTTACAACCCGCTGTTTGGCGCCACTGGCTGCGCCTTTGATCCGAGCAAAACCGCGGGCGGCAGCAGCGGTGGCGCAGCGGCAGCACTGGCGATGCATCTGGTGCCGGTCGCCGATGGCAGCGACATGATGGGTTCGCTGCGCAACCCGGCGGCGTTCAACAACATCTTCGGGTTTCGACCTTCTCAGGGCCGCGTGCCGTTTGATGACAGTGCCGATCTGTTTTTCGATCAGCTCGGTTATGAGGGGCCGATGGCGCGCAGCGTGAGGGATGCGGCGTTGCTGCTGTCGGTGCAGGCCGGGGGCGATGCGCGGGCGCCGCTGTCCATTGCCGAATCCGGTGAGGCCTTTGCTGCGCCGCTGGAGCGTCATTTCAAGGGCACGCGGTTGGGATGGCTGGGGGATTTCAACGGTTATCTGCCGATGGAGAGCGGCATCCTCGGACTGTGCGAAAAAACCTTTGCCGACTTCGAAAGCCTCGGCTGCCGGGTTGAGTCGGTTGAACCGGGTTTCGCCCCCGAGCGACTGTGGAGCAGTTGGCGCATCTTGCGGCACTGGATGGTCGCGGGGTCGTTGGGCGCGGCCTACGCCGATCCGCAGAAACGCGCGCAGCTGAAACCGGAAGCCTGCTGGGAAGTGGAAAACGGCCTCAAACTCTCGGCCAGCGAAGTGTTCGCAGCGTCGGCGGTGCGCAGCGACTGGTATCGGGCGATCTCGCGCTTGTTCGAACGATACGACTACCTGCTGCTCCCCAGCGCGCAGGTCTTCCCGTTCGACAAGACGCAGCCATGGCCGACCGCTATCGAAGGCGTGAGCATGGACACTTATCATCGCTGGATGGAGGTGGTGATCCCCGGCACGTTGTCCGGTTGTCCAGTGGCCAGCGTCCAGGCCGGCTTCAACGCACAGGGGTTGCCAATGGGGCTGCAGATCATCGGGCGGCATCAGGCGGACTTCGCGGTTCTGCAACTGGCGCACGCGTATGAACAGGCCAGCCGCTGGTTCCAACGCTGTCCTTCACCGCTGCTCGGCCCATGATTTTGATAAACGGTTGAAAGCGTAGAAAAAATTTTTAAATTTACGCTTGACGCTTTTCCATTTCAGGGGAATAATGCGCGCCACTTGGCTACATAGCTCAGTTGGTTAGAGCATAGCATTCATAATGCTGGGGTCCGGGGTTCAAGTCCCTGTGTAGCCACCAAGTACTAAAAACGGCTTACCGAAAGGTAGGCCGTTTTTTTATGCCTCGAAAAAACCATCATCTGTGGTGAGGGGATTCATTCCCTTCTTGCCCAGTAAAAAGCGAACAGGACGGCTGCGCAGTCCATCGGGGATAAATCCCCTCGCTACAGGGCTATTCAGAATTCTCTGCCGACAGGGCCATCAGCCCCTTCGCCCAGATCTGCCGGGTTCGCAACCCGACCATCGCCCGCCAGTCCGGATCCGCCGGATAGAACTGCTCCAGCAGATTCAACTTGATAGCCTGCCCCGTCGCATCCAGCGGATCACCATGCAGATGCAGCCAATGGTCATCGCGCAAATGCCGATGCACGTCTGGCCCCGGATACGTCCCGCACTCGATCACGAATGGCATCAGTTGCACATCGGGCAACGCATTGAGCAGCGCCTGTGAGGTGTACCCGGTAGCCGTCGCTGCCACACCGGTTTCGCTCAAGGTCTCGGCACCGGTGTGCAAGGTGTACAGCCACGGGCCGTAAATCGACTGCGCCTGCGCGAGTGCCGGATAAGGCGCCTGGGTGATGGTGAGCAACATCGGATGCCCGTACTCCCCTGCCCCGGTGTGCAGGTCGAAGCACATGATGGTTTCAGCGCCAGCCACATGTGCGTCGATGATTTGATGCAACGTGCGATTCGACCAGCTCGGCGCGCGGCCGCCATAGAACAGTCCATCGGGATGGCTATGCTGGCCGCCCTCGACAATCGACATCACCGCCGGCCAGCCGTGTTCGGCAATCTGCGCATCGAGCAAGGCATCGGCGCGCTCACGCTCAGGGCCGTGCAAATCGGTGCAGGCGTAGATCTCGTGCAGTGTGGCGTAGGCGCGGTTGTCCGGCAGCGGCCCGGTGAAATCCAGGTGATTGCGGTTGAGGTCGATATTGTCTTCGTTGACCCGCCGCAGCCACGCGGTGCCCCATGGATTGATCAGGTGAATCATCACTACCGCGACATCCTTGGGCAGCGAACCCGGCACGAAGGTCTTCAGCCAGTCGATCTGGCAATCCGAACCGTAATAGCCCTCGACCCCATGGGTACCGCTGAGTGCGACCAGCCGGCGTTTGGCTTGCGGATCACCGAGCACCGCGACGTCAGTGCTCAGCGGTTCGCCAAAAGGGCCGCAACGCGGATGGGCGTAGGAGGTGAGCGTGGCTCCGGCAGTTTGGGCGGCGGTCAGAAACTGTTCGCGTTGATCGCGGTAACTGGATTCGGTGGGGAACTCGCTGTGCATGTCGGCCTCTTGTGTTTTTTATGGCTTGACCTTTGTAGGAGTGAGCCTGCTCGCGATAGCAGTGGGTCAGTCAACTTAGATGTTGAATGTTATGACGCCATCGCGAGCAGGCTCACTCCTACAGGGGGGTGTTTGCGGTCGTTCGATTGAGGTTGACCCTAGCGAACATCCGCCCCGAAAAGAAAGACAAAAATGCCCGCCGGTTTGCGTCGCGACCGACCGGTCGATAAAGTCCGTCAGACCTTTCACCCCACGGACGGAGAGCACCACGTGTTTCCAGCCCTGCCCCTGAGCCGCTTTCGCCTGCCTGCCCTGACGCTGATCATCAGCGCCCTGACCCTCACCGCATGCAACGCCCCGCCCTCCTCGACCTTGCCACTGGCGCCGGAAGCCGCCTCGGGCTATCGCACCGATCTGCAGACCCGCCACGCCAGCAAACACATGGCCGCTGCCGCGAACCCGCTGGCCGCCGAGGCCGGGCGCGAGATGCTGCGCAAGGGTGGTTCGGCGATTGATGCAGCGATTGCGATGCAGGCGGTGCTGACCTTGGTCGAGCCGCAATCCTCCGGGATCGGTGGCGGTGCGATGATCGTGTTGTGGGACGGCAAACAGTTGCGCACCTATGACGGACGCGAAACCGCACCGGCGGGCGCCACCGAGAAGTTGTTCCTGCAGGCTGACGGCAAACCGATGCCGTTCCCGCAGGCGCAGATCGGCGGGCGCTCGGTGGGCACGCCGGGCGTGTTGCGTGCGCTGGAAATGGCACACAAACAACACGGTCGACTGCCGTGGGCCACGCTGTTCGAACCGGCGATCAAGCTCGCCGAGCAGGGTTTTGCGATTTCGCCGCGCTTGCATTCGCTGCTGGAATCCGACCCGGTGATCCGTAAATCGCCGGACATGGCCGCGTACTTTCTCAACAGCGACGGCAGCGTCAAAGCGGTCGGCACGCGCCTGCAGAACCCGGCGCTCGCCGCCGTGCTCAAGCGCATCGCCAACGAAGGCCCGGACGCGCTGTACAAAGGCCCGATCGCCGAAGAGATCGTCGCCAAGGTGCAGGGCCACGCCAACCCCGGCAGCCTGTCGCTGAATGATCTTCAGCGTTATCAGGCCAAGGAACGCGCACCGCTGTGTACCGACTACAAACGCTGGCAGGTCTGCGGCATGCCGCCGCCGTCGTCGGGCGGGATCGCCGTGGCGCAGATTCTCGGCACCTTGCAGGCGCTGGAAACCCGCGACCCGCGCCTGTCGCTGACGCCGCTCAAACCAGTGAAAACCGATAAACCCGCCGGCATCGAACCGGCACCACAAGCCGTGCACCTGATCGCCGAAGCCGAACGCCTGGCCTACGCCGACCGCGCGCAATACGTGGCCGACACCGACTTCGTGCCTGTGCCGGTCAAGGGGCTGGTCGACCCGGGCTATCTGGCCAGCCGCGCCAGCCTGATCGGCGAGCGCAGCATGGGCAGCGCCCAACCGGGCACCCCACCGGGCGTGCAGGTGGCCTACGCACCGGATCGCTCGCCGCTGCGCATCTCCACCTCGCAAGTGGTGGCGGTGGATGACCTCGGTGGCGCGGTGTCGATGACCACCACCATCGAAGCGGCGTTCGGCTCGCACCTGATGGTTCAGGGCTTCCTGCTGAACAACCAGATGACCGACTTCTCATTCATCCCCGAAGAGAACGGGCAGAAAGTCGCCAACCGCGTCGAACCCGGCAAACGCCCACGCTCGTCGATGGCGCCAACCCTGATCTTTGATAGAAACAGTGGCGAATTCCTCGCCAGCGTCGGCTCACCGGGCGGCTCGCAAATCATCGAATACGTGGCGAAAACCACCGTCGGCCTGCTCGACTGGAACCTCGACCCGCAAAGCGCCATCAGCCTGCCCAACTTCGGCAGCCGCAACGGCCCGACCGAACTGGAACAAGGCCAGTTCAGCCCGGCGCTGATTCAGGCGTTGAAGGACAAGGGCCACACGGTCAACGAAATCGACATGACCAGCGGCACTCAGGCGATCGTGCGGATCAAGGATGCGCAAGGGAAAGCCTCGCTGGAAGGTGGCGCAGATCCGCGGCGCGAAGGGGAAGCGTTGGGGGATTGAGATTACGCAGGGAAAAGAAAAGGCTTACCGCGAGGTAAGCCTTTTTTCATGCAACTGATTTAAATCCAAAGACTATCCGCTCAGCGATTAGCCACCAAATGCGCCCCAAACAGCAAATAACAACCACCGGCCAAGCGATCCAGCCATTGCCGTGAACGCTCGTAAACACTGGCGATCCGGCGGCTGGCGAAGAACAGCGCGACGCTGCAATACCAGCTGAACGACAACGTGGCCATGGTCAGCACCGCCAGCGCCAACAACAGTGGCGGGACGTGGGCCGGCATTGCGGTGGCGAAGATGGTGGCGACGAACAGTGCCGACTTGGGGTTGGTCATGTTTCCCAGAAAGCCTCGCCCGTAGGCGCCGAGCAGGGTCTGTTGCGACTCATCCAGGGTACCGGCGGCAATCGGCGCCTTGCGTTTGAACTGCTTGAGTCCGAGCCAGATCAGGTAGCAGCCACCGGCGATCTTGAAGCTCAGGAACAGGGTTGGCGCCGCGCTGAACAAGGTCTGAATACCCAAACCGCCGGCCAGGCCCCACAACACGGTCCCGCTGGCGACGCCCAGCGCCGCGACCACCCCGTGACGACGCGAGCGGCTGACCGCCAGTTGGGCGATGTTGAAGAAGTTCGGGCCGGGGGTGACCACTGCGACCGTCCACAACAGCGCCAGCGACAGCAACGGAGCGAGATAGCCAGAAAGCGAAAGGTCCATGGGGCGAGCGCCTGATTGGTTCGACAATGCCCCACACCTTGCTACATCCGACGCAGGTTTTCCATCAGGCAAATATCACAACGGCAGGATTTTACCGTCCACCGCATCGCCAATCGTCAGGAAATGCCCGCCGGCGACGTGGTGCAGCGTGCGCAAGCCGTCGTACCCGTCGAAGTGCCAGCGGCCGTCGCTGAACACCCGTTCATCAGCCTGAGCGGCGATGACTTCGGCGAGGAACAGGTCGTATTGCTCGTGGTTGCGCGGTTCGGGCAGCAAGCGGCATTCGAGCCAGGCCACGCAGCCTTCGAGCAACGGCGCCTCAACGGTTTCACCGGTGAAGGTTTGCAGGCCGTAAGCCTGAAACTTGTCCTGCCCCTGATTCTGCCGGATCTCCAGCCCCGAGGTATTGCCGACGGTTTGCACGATGTCGGCCTGATTGACGCACGGCACGTTGAGCACAAAAGTGCCGGAGGCTTCGAGTAACTGGCGTGTCCAGGTGGACTTGTCGAGGACGACCGCTACTTTCGGCGGTTCGAAATCCAGCGGCATAGCCCAGGCGGCGGCCATGATGTTGCGCTGGCCGTCATGGGCAGCGCTGACCAGCACGGTCGGCCCGTGATTGAGCAGACGGTAGGCTTTGTTCAGGGGAACCGGGCGGCGATGGGAAGCGCTCATGGGGATCTGCTCCGGGGAAAAAGGAACAGATTGTAGCGCCAGACCACAGAAAGAAGGCGGATGAAAAACCTGTGGGAGCGAGCTTGCTCGCGAAGGCGATAGGTCAGTTACATCAATGTTGAATGACACACCGCATTCGCGAGCAAGCTCGCTCCCACATGGGATCAATGGAGGTTAGTTGGAGAGTTGATTGGCAAACTGCCCGACCGCATCCACCACTTTCTGCGCGCCGTCCTGGATCTCGACGATCACCGTGCCCGCCTCCGCCGCCAGCGCCAGGCCCTGCTCGGCCTGCAGCTTGCCATCGGTCATCAGGGCCACGGCGTTGCGCGCCATCTCCTGGTTCTGCCGCACCACGGTGACGATCTCTTCGGTCGCCTGGCTGGTGCGCGAGGCCAGTTGCCGCACTTCGTCGGCCACCACCGCAAAGCCCCGGCCCTGCTCGCCAGCGCGGGCAGCTTCGATGGCGGCGTTGAGCGCCAGCAGGTTGGTTTGTTCGGCAATGCCGCTGATGGTTTTGACGATGGTGCCGATCACCTGCGACTGCTCATTCAGCGCCTCAATGCCTTCACCGGCCGCCTGCATGTGGCGCGACAGATCACGCATCACATTCACCGCCTCGGTGACCACCGTGGTGCCGCGTTGCGCGGTGCTGTCGGTTTGCTGCGAAGTGCTGTAGGCAATGCTGGCCGCGTCGGCTACCGCTTGTTCGCGATTGACCTGATCGGTAATCACCGTGGCGAATTTCACCACTTTGTACAGTTTGTTGTTGGCATCGACCACCGGGTTGTAGGACGCCTCCAGCCACACCGTACGACCATGGCTGTCGACCCGTTTGAAGCGGTCGGCGACAAACTCGCCATTGTTCAGACGACGCCAGAAGTTCTGGTACTCGGCGCTGTTGTACTCCTCCGGTGTGCAGAACATCCGGTGATGTTTGCCTTTGATCTGCGCCAGGCTGTAACCCATGCCCTGCAGAAAGCGCTCGTTGGCATTGAGCACGTTGCCATTGAGGTCGAACTCGATCACCGCCGTCGAACGCACCAGCGCGCCGATCAGGTTTTCGTGTTCGCGGGAAGCTTCGATGGTGCGGGTCAGGTCGCTGGAGAAAATCGAGAAATGTTTGATCCGCCCGTCCGAAGCGCGCACCGGCTGCACGATGGAGCGCAGCCACGCTTCTTCACCATTACCGCGCAGCAGGCGCACGGCGCCAGCGAAATGCTCGCCACGGGTCAGTGCGGCCTTGAAGCGGTGATGAAAGTCATCGGCCTTCACATGCGCCGGAACGATGTCTTCAATGGCGCGCCCCACCAGATCCTGGCTCTTGTAGAGCATCTCGCCGAGGAAATTCTGGTTGACCGACTGAATCCGCCCATCGGGTTCCAGGGTCAGCACCAGCATCTCGCTTTCCAGGCTTTCCTTTACCTGCAGCAGGCTGGAGAGTTCTTCACGAAGAGTGGCCAGCTCTTGCTTGAGGCGTTTGTTGAACATGGGGAAGTACCGATAGGCAAGGTAGAAAGCGGGATGCAGCTTAACCATCGGCCTTGGAAAACTTTTCTGAAGAGTGATTGAGACCGGTCAGTCAAAAATAATCTCAATAGGCCATTGGTCTAAACCGTCACCCCGCAACGCGGTTACAAAAGCCGCCGCTCTGGCCCGGCCACTTCAGGTATTCTCAGGGAAAATTGCAACAACATGTTGCAGGTATCCGCCCGATAAGGAGTGCCCTTTTGGATTTATCGACCGCTGCCTGGATGGTGCATGACACCCGCCTGATTCTCTGCTGTCTGGTGGCGATTGCCACCATCATCGTGCTGATCAGCGCGACTAAACTCCCGCCCTTTCTATCGATTCTGATCGGCACCTTCATTGCTGGTATCGGCGCCGGTTTGCCGCCGGAAGATGTCGCCAAGGCCTTCAGCAAAGGCGCCGGGGCGATTCTCGGTGAAGCCGGGATCATCATCGCCTTGGGCTCGATGCTCGGCGCGCTGATGGCCGAGTCCGGCGCGGCCGACCGTATCGCCTCGACCCTGCTGGGTCTGGGCAAAGGCAAGTCCTTGCCGTGGGTCATGGCGCTGGTGGCGATGGTGATCGGCTTGCCGCTGTTCTTCGAAGTGGGGCTGGTGATGATGGTGCCGATCATCTTCGTCATGGCCCGTCGTTCGGGGCAGCCATTGTTGAAAATCGCCATTCCGGCGCTGGCCGGGATGACCACCCTGCATGCCTTGATGCCGCCGCATCCCGGGCCGCTGATCGCCGTCAGTGCGTTGCATGCCGATCTTGGGCTGACCATGTTGCTGGGCTTCAGCATCGCGATCCCTGCGGTGATTCTGGCGGGGCCGATCTACGGCAACTGGCTGTCGAAACGCATGCACGTCGATGAGCCGGCAGAGCTCGGCGCACTGTTCAGCGCCTCGCCGAAAGCGCCGCGCCAGCCGAGTTTCGGCCTGTCGTTGCTGATCATTCTGTTGCCGGTGCTGCTGATGCTCGGCAGCACCCTGGCGAAAGTCGCGATGCCCCCCGAAAGCAGCGTCGCCCTGACGCTGAAGTTCCTCGGCGAACCGTTGGTGGCGCTGGGCATTGCGGTGATGGCAGCGGTGATCTGCCTCGGCTGGGCCAACGGCATGCCGCGCGAACAGGTCGGCGGCACCCTGCGTAAAAGCCTCGCGCCAATTGCCGTGTTGCTGCTGACGATTGGTGCCGGCGGCGGCTTGAAGCAGACCTTGCTGGACGCCGGTGTCAGCCAGACCATCAGCAAAGTCGCCGACGGCGCACACATGCCGTACCTGCTGCTGGCCTGGCTGATTGCCGTGGCACTGCGTCAGGCTACGGGTTCGGCGACCGTCGCCACCACCACGACGGCGGGGATTCTGGCGCCGATGATGGCGGGCCTCGCCGCGACGCAAAGCTCGCTGGTGGCGCTGGCGATTGGCGCCGGCTCAGTGTTCTTCTGCCACGTGAACGACGCCGGCTTCTGGATGGTTCGCGAGTACTTTGGCTTGCAGCTCAAACAGACCATCTGGGTCTGGTCGATCCTGCAAACCATTGTCTCGGTGGTGGGACTGGTCGGGACGTTGCTCTGGTGGCACTGGCTGACCTGACGGCGGTCAGGAACAGGGCGCCACGGATTGGCGCCCGACACCGGGCATGCGCACACCGAAGTACGTCGCGCTGACGATGCCAACCGCACCCATCACCGCACAGAACATCACGCAGATCCATGGGCTCCACGGCATCAGACCGATCAGCAACAGCGGTGTGATGCTCGCCCATGCGGCGTAGGCAATGTTGTAGGTGAAGGAGATGCCGGATACCCGGATACGCGCCGGGAACAGGCCGACCATCACCGACGGCACCGCGCCGACCACTCCGCAAGCCAGACCGGCGATGGCATACGCCAACCCCACCCAGTCGCCGCCCATGATCAGACAGCTATAAAGCACACCAATGCCCAAGGGCAGCAGCAGGCTATACAGCATGACCGTGCGCCAGGCACCGATGCGATCGACCAGCAATCCGGCAATCACGCATCCAATGTTGAGGAAAACAATGCCCAACGCACTCAGGGCGAAGGTGTGGCTGGCGGTCATGCCGAAGGTTTTCTGCATCATGGTCGGGGTGATGACCACGAACACCACCACCGCCGACGTCAGCACACAGGTCAGCAGCATCGCCGGCAACATCGCCAGACGATGTTCGCGCAGCACCGTACGCAGCGGCAGTTCGACCCGTGCCTCACGCTGGGCTTCCATGGCCATGAACACCGGCGTTTCGCTCAACCAGCGGCGCAGGTACACACCGATCACGCCGAACACTCCGCCAAGCAGGAACGGATAACGCCAGGCGTAGTCGAGAATTTCCGCCGGGGTGAACACTTGTGCGAGAAAAGTCGCGGTCAGCGCGCCAATCAAGTAACCGAAGGTCAGCCCGGCCTGCAAAAAGCCCAGCGCGTAACCGCGATGCCCGGCAGGCGCGTGCTCGGCGACGAACACCCAGGCGCTCGGAACTTCCCCACCCACCGCCGCGCCTTGCAGGATGCGTAGCGCCAGCAACAGCAGTGGCGCGAAATAACCGATCTGGGCATAAGTCGGCATGATCCCGATCAGCAGGCACGGCAGCGCCATCATCAGGATGCTCAGGCTGAAGACTTTCTTGCGCCCAAGTCTGTCGGCGAAATGCGCCATCAGGATTCCGCCCAGCGGGCGCGCCAGATAACCGGTGACGAAGATCCCGAAGCTTTGCAGCAGACGCAGCCATTCGGGCATTTCCGGCGGGAAGAACAACTGGCTGAGGGTCAGGGCGAAGAACACGAAAATGATGAAATCGTAGATCTCCAGCGCCCCGCCAAGGGCCGCAAGGCCGAGGGTCTTGTAGTCGGAACGGCTGAACGGCGCCGGTCGGGCTGTGGATTGGGCAGTCATGGCAAAGAACTCTGGCAGGCAAAAAACCAAGGCGCTCATGGTCTACGCAAATGCGCTGATGGACAACCCGTTAGACCATAGTCATGGTTTGGCAAAACCTGCTCACAAAATGGCTTGGCTTGATTTACTGTTGAGGCTTGTCTGGCGGGACACACCTGAATCAGGTTCTGCCTCTGTGGCGAGGGAGCTTGCTCCCGCTGGGTCGCAAAGCGGCCCCCTCTGAACCGTAAAAGAAGGGGACTGCTGCGCAGTCCAGCGGGAGCAAGCTCCCTCGCCACAGGGTTGTCGGGTTTGAATGTCCCAAGGACCACAATAACCATAAAAATCCGAGGTACTCCCTGTGGCCGTTGATATCGAAGATAGCCGCTCCGCGCGCTTTGCCTTGCGCTGTTCAAGCTTTGCCGAACGCTGGTTCCCCGACTCCTGGGTGTTTGCCGCACTGGCAGTGATCATCGTCGCGTTGGCCACGCTGGCCATGGGCGCCAAACCCACCGATGCCGCGATGGCGTTCGGCGACGGGTTCTGGAGCCTGATCCCGTTCACCATGCAAATGGCCTTCGTGGTGATTGGCGGGTATGTGGTCGCCAGTTCACCGCCGGCGGTCAAACTGATCGACAAACTGGCGCGCATCCCGAAAAACGGCCGCTCCGCCGTGGCCTGGGTCGCGCTGATCTCGATGGTCGCCTCGCTGTTGAACTGGGGCCTGTCGCTGGTGTTCGGCGGTTTGCTGGTGCGCGCCCTCGCCCGCCGCACCGATCTGAAAATGGACTACCGCGCGGCCGGTGCGGCGGCGTATCTGGGCCTCGGCGCGGTGTGGGCGCTGGGGCTGTCATCGTCGGCGGCGCAATTGCAGGCCAATCCGGCCAGCCTGCCGCCGGCGATTCTGTCGATCACCGGGGTGATTCCGTTCACGCAGACCATCTTCCTCTGGCAGTCCGGCGCGATGCTGCTGGCGCTGATCGTGATTTCGATCATCGTCGCCTATGCCACTGCGCCCGGCCCGAACTCTGCGCGCGACGCCAAGGATTGCGGCATCGACCCGGCGTTCAATCTGCCACCGCTGCAACCGCGCACCCGCCCCGGCGAATGGCTGGAACACAGTCCGCTGCTGATCATCTTGCTGGTGCTGCTGGCCGCCGGCTGGCTGTTCCACGAGTTCTCGAGCAAACCGGCGATCACCGCGATTTCCGGGCTCAACACCTACAACTTCCTGTTCATCATGCTCGGCGCCCTGCTGCACTGGCGCCCGCGCAGCTTCCTCGATGCGGTGGCCCGTGCGGTGCCGACCACCACCGGCGTACTGATCCAGTTCCCGCTGTACGGCTCGATTGCCGCGCTGCTGACCACGGTCAAAGGTGCCGATGCGCAGACGCTGGCGCATCACATCTCGACCTTCTTCGTCAGCATCGCCTCCCACGACACCTACGCGCTGCTGATGGGCGTGTACTCGGCGATTCTCGGTTTCTTCATCCCGTCCGGCGGCGGCAAGTGGATCATCGAAGCGCCGTACGTGATGCAAGTGGCCAACGATCTGCAATACCACCTCGGCTGGGCGGTGCAGATCTACAACGCCGCCGAAGCGCTGCCGAACCTGATCAACCCGTTCTACATGCTGCCGCTGCTGGGCGTGCTCGGTCTGAAGGCGCGGGACCTGATCGGCTTCTCGTTCGTGCAGTTGCTGGTGCACACGCCGCTGGTGCTGTTCCTGCTGTGGGTGCTGGGGACGACATTGGCGTATACGCCGCCGGTGATGCCGTAGGTTGACGAGATTGCACCTGCCTCAGGGCAGGTGCAATCAATGCTGCTCGGAGGGCAGGACTCTCAACAGCTCAGGCAAAGCAACCTGAACCGTATCCCAGACGACATCCAGATTGATATCGAAGTAGCCATGAGCGATCCGGTTACGCATCCCCCGCATGCTGCGCCAAGGAGTTTGAGGGTTCTGAGCCGCGAATTCCGGAAACCGGTCCATGACTTTGGTTGCCGCCTCGCCAATGATAACCAGGCTCATGATGACCGCTTGTTGCGTCCGTTTGTCGTCGACGAACTCTTCCTTGCTCAGACCTTCGACGAAGACCAGCGCATCGCTTGCAGCTTGGCGCATATGCTCCAGGTAATCACCGAGACGGTTCTCGATCATACGGGACGGGCCTGTTCAAGTACCTGCTGACGGAACTTCAGCGGAAGGTCTCCCGGCGTCAGCAGGTCGACGGTAACGCCCAGCAAATCTTCAAGCTCAACCTGAAGCCCGCCGAGATCAAACAAGGTGGCACCGGGCAATGGATCGACCAACAGATCAAGGTCACTGCCTTCCATATCGGTCCCCAACACCGTCGAGCCAAACACGCGCGGATTGGCCACACGGAATCTGCCGACAACCTCACGAACGGCAGCTCGTTGCAGATCAAGAGCAATGGAAGGCTTCATGGTTCACTCAGGCCAGTTTCGGTATTGCAGCAGTCTAGCAGTGCGGAGGGGTCGTAGACACCGCTCCATTTTGTCACCCAACCGTCACATTCCCTTGCTAGCGTCCGCCGAAACATACTGAAACAATTAAGCAAAACGGGCGCGACATGAACGACGAGACGAACGACAAAGAACCCACCTCGCCAGAATCCGACACCCCCACCGACACCAGCCGCCGCCGCTTCCTCGGCGGTGTTGCCGTCCTCGGCGTGGGCGCGACGCTGGCCGGCTGTGGCAGCGCCAGCGATCAGCCGGGCAAACCAGTCGAGCGACCGCTGACGCCAGCCGAGCTGGACAAGGCCCTGCGCGAGCAGGTGAAAACCGTGGTGGTGATCTACGCCGAGAACCGCAGCTTCAACAACCTGTTCGGTGATTTCCCCGGTGTCGAGAAGCCGCTGTCGTCGCTCAAGCCTGCCGATTACCAGCAACGTGACCGCGACGGCAGTCTGTTGCAGTCCCTGCCCCCCGCCTGGGGCGGCGTGTTGCAGATCGGCCCGCAAACCCTCGATGGCGTGACCTACCCCGCCGCTACGCAGTTTCAGGAAAATCTGCCCAACGCACCGTTCGCCCTCAAAGGCCCGAATGGTGAAGATTTGCCGTTCGGCCTGGTCACCCGTGATTTGTGGCACGTGTTTTATCAGAACCAGATGCAGATCAATGGTGGCAAGAACGACGGCTTCGTCGCCTGGGCCGATTCCGGTGGACTGACCATGGGTCATTACGCACAGAGTCGTTACTCGCTGCGCCTGTGGGACGTGGCCCAGGAATTCGTGCTGTGCGACAACTTCTTCCAGGGCGCTTTCGGCGGCTCGTTCCTCAATCACCAGTACCTGATCAGCGCCACCGCGCCATTCTATCCGGACGCGGCCAATTCGGTGGCCAAATCACAGATCGCCGCCCTGCAAAGCAATGACCCGACCGATCCGCGCCTCAAACCATTGGAGCAATCGCCGGCCAGCGCCATGACCGGTCCGCCGCAGTTCGGCCCGAGTGCGCTGACCCCGGACGGCTACGGTGTGAACACCCTTGCCCCGCCATACTGGCCGACGTGGATTCGCGACCCGGAGCGTCCGGCCTACTCCAAGCCGGATCTGCCCAACGTGATGGTGCCGCAGACCCACGAGCACATCGGCGACAAGCTGTCGAAGAAGAACGTCGACTGGGCCTGGTATGCCGGCGCGTGGCAGGCGACGCTGGAGCAGTACAAGGATTCCGGCGGGATTCCGAAGATCCCCAACTTCCAGTATCACCACCAACCGTTCAACTACTTCAAGCAGCAAGGTCCGGAGAACCCGGACGAGCGTAACAAACGCCTGCGCGATGCCGGCCTGGGCGATGAATCAAGCACCAACAAATTCTTCGCCGATGCCGAGGCCGGCAAGTTGCCGGCGGTGAGTTTCTACAAACCCCAGGGCAACCTGAACATGCACGCCGGTTATGCCGACGTCGCCTCGGGTGACCGGCACATCGTCCGCGCCTTGAAAGTGCTGCGTGAAAGTCCGCAGTGGAAAAATATGGTGGTGGTTGTCACTGTCGATGAAAACGGCGGCTGGTGGGACCACGTGGCACCGCCCAAAGGCGATCGCTGGGGCCCGGGTTCACGGGTGCCGGCGCTGGTGGTGTCGCCGTTCGCCCGTAAAGGCACGGTGGATCACACGGTCTACGACACGGCGTCGATCCTGCGCCTGATCACCCGGGTGTTCCAACTGGAAACCCTCGACGGCCTCAAGCAGCGCGATGAAGCGATGAGCGCACGCGGCCAGAAACCCATGGGCGACCTGACCAACGCCCTGCATTTTCAGGTTTGAAAAACCAGTCCTGCGGGCTGACGCAAAAATCCGTGAATGACGGCTTCTCTGTGCAACACGGCTGATCCAATATGAAGCGCCCCGAAATCCCGGGGAACCCACGCTGAAAAGGATCTGAGCATGTTCAAACTCGCAGGACTGACCTCCGCAGCCTTAACCCTCGCCGCGCTCACCCTGAGCGCGGCGGCCCACGCCGATGTCGATCTGAAGCTGGGCAGCACCGAACGCGTCACCCGCCTCTTCGCCTACCCCAACAACTGCAGCGTGATCTGCTATCGCAACTGGTCGCTGGAACAGACCGTCGCCCATTACCTGAGCCAGAGCGTGCAGCGCGATGGTTACACCAATGCCAAGGTGCTGGTGAAGAACGATAACGGGCAAATTTACGCCGAGATCAGCGGCGTACCGAAGGGCTACGACAAGCCGCTGTCGGCGATGCTCGACGCCGGGGATCTGGCCTATACCGGCGCCAGCAAGCTCAACGCCGATGGCAAGTGGGCGTACAGCTGGTATCTGTTCCTGCCGTTGGGCATGGCCCTGGAAAATCGCAAAAGCGTCGAGCTGCTGCATTTCCCGCCGGACTACTCGCTGACTCAGGCCCAGGATTACCTGCGCTCGAACACCACCGACCGCTGGGCCACGCTGCTGACCGCCAACGGCATCCCGGCTGACCAGACGCCGGCCTATCAGACCATCATCGACATCGCGCCAATCGCCGCGCCGTCCAACGCCGGCAGTGATCTGGAGGGCGTCTACGACTACTTCAAGGATTACCAGACCACGCTGGTCAAGCAGTTCAGCCAGACCAGCGCCGGTAGCACCCTGCCGATGGTCGCGTTCGGTGCGCCGGTGCGCAACTGGATCAAGCAGCAATACGGCCCGACCGTGGCGGTATTGGGTCTGGCGACTATCAGCCCGAGTGCAGGGGTGAACGTGCCGGTGCTGGGATCGAACCACCCGAGCTACATCTGGTACGCCGCCGATCCGGCGAGCTACGACGGCGATGAAGCGAAAGCCGATGCCGCCGGTTTGAAGGTCATGGGTCAGGACTTGAGCGCCGCTTGCTGGCAGGCCGGAATGGGCAGCAAACCCGGTACCGATGCGAAAACCCTGCTCGACAGCTGCAAGCAGACCTGGCAAGTGACGCAGAAGGTCAAAACCTGTGAGCTGTTCTACACCTCGATCCGCAACCTGAGCCCGGCGGATGCTGCCGCCAAGTGCTCGACCACGCCGATCAAGACGCAGCTGCAACAGCTTCAGGGCGAATTGCCGGACACCGCCGTTCCCGCACCACACCTCTGATCCGCTGAAAAAACTTCCCGTGTCAGTCAATACTGACGCGGGGAGCAGCCAATCACGCCTGTCAGATCTGACAGTAGACGGTAAGTGATATACGCAGGAGGATTGGATCCAAGCATGTTGCGACGCTGACAGGATGTCAGACCAGGGAAGTAGCAGCATTTTGCCGACAGGGAACGTTATGAATAATCAGGCCCATCAACACAACATCCCACGCGACGCGCCCGGCATTTACCCGTTTGCCGGATTGCCTGTGCGTCTGGGTTTTCCATCCACCGAGGATTTCGAAATCGTGCAGGACCACCATGGCCACGCGACGGTGGTGGCGCGCCGTGCGTTCTTGCGCATCACCCGGATGTGTCGGGTTTCCGGGCAGCTGTTGCCCTATCGCTGCCGACAGACGCGCCAGTTACTGACCGGCATCCATCTCTACGACCCGCGCTTTTGCGGGTTGCTTGAACATGCCTGCGATCCGAATGTGTTTCTGGACATGAGTGAACTGTGGCTATGGGCGCTGCGCGACATTCAGCCGGGTGAACGCCTGACCATCGACTTCGCCGCCACCGAAGACCGTTTGCTGCAACAGTTCGCCTGTACTTGCGACTCGCCGCGCTGTCGGGGGTGGATCACCGGTTACGATGAGCCACCCAGTATCGAGGGCCAGCACTTTTTGCAGCACTGGCGGCACACGCACTGATCGGAATTACAACGCTCCGACCGGACGCAGACGGTATTGCGGCGGCAGTTGTTCGAACCCGCTGATGGTGGTGTTCAGGCTTTTCCAGCGACCATCCTTGATGCCATAGATGCAGCCGTGAATCGACAGGCTCTGGCCGCGGTGCCAAGCGTTCTGGATGATGCTGGTGTGGGCGACATTGGCCACTTGCTGAACGACGTTGAGCTCGCACAGCCGGTCGACCTGCTCTTCCTCGGTCGGCAGCCTGGCCAGCTCTTCACGTTTTTCGTAGTACAGGTCACGGATCGAGCGCAACCACCCATCGATCAGACCGAACTGGCGATCCTGCATCGAGGCGCGCACGCCGCCGCAGCCATAGTGGCCGGTGACGAGGATGTGTTTGACCTTGAGCACATCAACTGCGTACTGGATCACCGACAGGCAATTGAGGTCGGTGTGCAGCACCACGTTGGCGACGTTGCGGTGTACGAACAGATCGCCCGGCAGCATGCCGACGATCTCGTTGGCCGGCACCCGTGCGTCGGAGCAGCCGATCCACAGATATTCCGGGGTCTGCTGGCGCGCCAGCTTGGCGAAGAAATCCGGGTCTTCCTTGGTGATCGCGTCAGCCCAACGCTCGTTGTTATCAATCAGGTCTTGTAAGTCGTGCATGGTTAAGGCCTCAAGAAAGATGCGCAGGTATGACAGACGACCGCCCGTCGGGGTCACGCGAGAATCGCCGGTGTTTTTCTTTGGAATTCTCGGGTGCCCGGTGAGTCCACTCAGTAAGGCCCACAGTATGAGGATTTGCCATGACTGATTCACGACGTCCGTACGATGCGGTGCAACCGGAACCCATCGATGACAACGAAGACCGCATGGGCTCGGTGCACGAGCTGGATTTCGATGAAGACGAACCCAGCGCCAAGATTGGCGACGAGATTCCGGAACGTGAACGCGAGCAACTGATGCCCAACGAAAGAGTGCGCGAGGCCGGGTTTACCGGTGCATCGACGGCGGATCATGAGCCGACCGACGACGATATGAGCCCGGAAACACTGATTCATGAAGATGGCGCGCGCGATGCCGAAGAGGCTGGCGAAGGCAATCAGGCGGATTGGGATCTGAGCATTGTCGATGAAGACGACATCGGCGGCGGCAATGGTCTGGATGAGGCGGAGCTGGCGCGGCGCGATCCGCTGGATGGCAACCGCTGATAGCCTGATGTGACGCGACTCACTGTAGGAGCTGCCGCAGGCTGCGATCTTTTGATCTTGCTTTTAAAAACAACATCAACAGATCGCAGCCTGCGGCAGCTCCTACAGGTATTCAGTCAACCAACGTGCAGGCCATGACCACGGCATCTTCACGCCCGCCCACCGCCGGATAATAATCGCGGCGCCGGCCAATCTCATTGAATCCATAGCGCTCATACAGCTTGAACGCCGCGGTATTGCTGTCACGCACTTCCAGAAAACACTCCCGCGCTTCAGCCGCATACGCTCGCGACATCAAATGCTCGAGCAGCGTCAGCCCCAGCCCACGCCCCTGATTTTCCGGCTTGACCGTGATGTTCAGCAGGTGCGCCTCATCGAGAATGATCTGCACCACGCCATGGCCGACCTGCTGCTGGCCTTCGAACATCAGCCAGATCTGGTATTTGCCCAGCCCGTCGAGAAAAATGCCGCGGGTCCAGGGATGGCTGTACGCGGCGTATTCGATCTTCAATACCGCGTCCAGGTCCGCCTCGGTCATCGGGCGGAACGATACAGCTTCACTCATTCGATGGTTTCCAGCGCGCCATCAGCCGACGCATGGCTTGCCACACAGCGGCTTTGCGCTGTGGCTCTTCCATTAACAATTCCAGACCGGGAATGGCCCAGGCCAGGCCCAGGCCTTCGATCTGCAATTCACTATTGAACGCTTCTGCGTCCGCTTCACCGGCAAAGCGCACCGCCGGCAGGCCGATCAGCCACAGGCAGGCGCAAGGTGCCGCTTCCATTTGTACCGAGAGGAAACCCTGAACGAAGTCGCGCGCCGCTTCCGGGCCTTGATCCATGGTGCCGCGGTTCAGCCACGGCCAGCGCACCGGTTCGCCGACGATTTGTGGCGCATCCGGCAGACCGGCGGCGCGCAGCATGTCCTTAAGCAGCAGATAAGCCGGATCGCGGCTCTGGAACGCTTCGCCTGTGGGTAACTCGACCAGCAGCAGGCAAGCCCCGGCGCGCAGCAGTTGCAGGGCAAAACGCGGTGGCGGCACCGGTGCAGGTTTGGCCACCACCGGCGCCTCCTCGACCTCTGCCACCGGTTTGGCACCGGTGCGGGTGCTGGCGAGCGACGGGCGTGGCACTTCGATCTTCGGCCGTTCGACGGGGCGCGGTGCACTCTGCACCGGGGCTTCGGCCTGAACAACCGGCATCACCGCCACCTCTGGCTCAGGCTCGGGCATGTCCAGCAGCTCGGGCCGCGACGGGGCGGCGAAAGGCAATTCGGTGCGCGGCAGCCAGTTGACCACCTGCATGGCGTTCAAATAGGCGCGGCGGCGGGACTCGATAAGCAAAGGGTTCGGCCACTTGTGGATAACTGAAAGTGCGCTGATTCTACCGCCCTTCGTTCAAGATCGCTTGCTGTTGATCGATAGCCTTTACCTGGGCTCGCTCCCTGAGAAAATGCGACAGCCCGTCCCGAGAGTGAATCGCATCCCTCCCGATGCAGTACAATCGCGGCTTTTAATCGCCAACCAGCCGGCCATTCCGATGATCGAACCCAAGCGCGTCTTGCGCGCCCTCGCTGAACACTGGGCACTTCTGGAGCCATTGTGCGAGCACTTCGACCAGGGCACCCTGAGCCTCAACGAACTGCGCACGCAACTGGCTGCCCAACAACTGGACAGCACGCCGCAGGACATCACCAGCCTGCTCGACGTGTGGATTCGCCTGGACATTCTGGTGCCCGTGGCGAAAAGCCCGAACCGTTTCGAGCTCAACGCGCAGATCCACGACTTCCTCGCCTACCTGCGTCGTGAGCACCGTCTGGGACTGTGCCTGGAAATCGAAGCCTATCTGCGCCACCTCGAACGGCTGGCCGGCTACATTCAGGACGCGTTCGACGTGCGCGACGGCAACGACCTCGCCCGTCAGCTGCGTTTGCTCGACATGCGCGTGCGCGACGTACTGAAGAAACTCGACAACGACGAACAGGCGCTGGTCGCCGTGGCCGAACGGGCCAAGACCAGCGACCGGCAGATTCCGTTGCGTCAGCGATACGCCGAAGTGTTGGCGACCTGGGACGAATACGTCGAGCCGATGATCGATCTGGTGAACGCCGACGGCGCCTTCGAACAAGGCGTGCGCAAGGTCGAAACCGTGCTGCTGAAGATGCTCAGCGAACAGCAACGCCTCGGCCATCTGGTCGATGACGACATGTTGCTGCGCACCCACGCGCGCATTCTCGAGATGCAGACCAGCGCCCAGTTGACCCTGCGTCATGCCCGCGAACTGCTGCTGCCGCTGCGTGAAGAGGCGCGCCGGCACAACGCCGTGACCCGTGGCGCCGCACTCGCACTGGCGGCGATTCGCCGCAAAGGCATCGACGCCGTGCCGCAAGCGGCGATGCCGCTGTTCACACGGCCGCAAAGCACCTTCCTCGGCAGCGCCAGTCAGGTCGAGGCCTACGTCTATGCCTTGGCGCGTTTCGAGCCGAAACCGGCGCGTTTCCCCAAGGCGCACAAGACCCAGAAATCCGGCGATGCGCCACGTGCACCGCGCACCGTGCGCGAGATGGTCGAGCGTTGCGAAGAGTCCCTGCCGATGCCGGATCTGATGACCTGGTTGCTGGAGCAGGAACCGGACGGCGCCACCGACGAATTGCTCTACTGGTTCTCGCGTCTGTCGCGGGAAAAACGCTTCACCCGCGAGCGTCTGGAACGCCGCGAATACCACACTCACGAGCACCAGGTCAGCCTGCGCTCCTTCGCCCTGCTCTCGGCCCGCGACCCTGCCGCCGCCGAGGATTCTGCGAGCATCCCCAATGCATCTTGATCTATCCGAACTGTCCCAACTGGCGCCGATCTTCCGCGAGCTGTTCAAGGGCTATCACGTCAGCCGCCGCGACCCGGAGCTGTACGCGCAACTGTCGAACTTCCAGGATCAATACCGCACGCTGTTCAAGGCGCTGGGGTTCGAGCTGGTCTGCGACACCCGTGGCTTCTACTACTTCGTGCCGGACATGGCCGCTGCCGCAGTGAACAAGACTGCTCAGCGTCTGGCGCTGTTCACCTTCATCCTCGTCGAGCATCTGGCCGATCAGGGCCGCGATCCGATCGCCGTGCTCGACGGCGGCAGCCTCGGCCGCGAAGAATTGCCGTCGCTGCTGGACAAATACCGCGACCTGTTCATCCAGGCCGAAGTGCAGACCGTTGAAGAGCTCGAAGAAAAAATCATGCGTCGCATGACCCAGCTCGGTTTCGCCGGCGAAGAAAACGGCGTGTACCGTTTCCTGCCGCCGATGCACCGTTTCCTCGACGTGTGCCTGTCGGTGCAACAGGACCGCGATCTGGCGGCCAGCGTGCACAGCGTGCTGCCGCTGCCGGCACCGGTGCTGATCGACGAAGAAGCCGAAGCGAAATTCCTCGAGACCGACGATCCGCTTGATCTGTCCGAATTCGAAGAAGAAAGCGAAGAAGACGCACTGGCCCGCGCCATTGCCGAAGAACAGGAGTCCGACGCATGAGCCAGGAACGCTACGGCATCCGCCGCTTTGCCCTTTTGAACACCGCCGGTTACAGCCTCGGCCTGTTCCCGCTGGAAGAACCGTTGTCGGTCTACGGCGCGAACAACCTCGGTAAATCGGCGTCGATCAACGCCTTGCAGTTCCCGATTCTGGCGCGCATGTCGGACATGAGTTTCGGCAAGTACAGCCTGGAACAATCGCGGCGTTTCTACTTCGCCTCCGACACCAGTTACATCCTCGTCGAAGTCAATCTGCCCCACGGCCCGCACGTGATCGGCGTGGTCGGTCGTGGCCCGGGCGGTGGTTTCGGTCACCAGTTCTTCGCCTACGCCGGCAAGCTCGACCTGGCGCACTACCAGAAGAACGACACCTGCCTGCGGCAGAAAGAACTGTTCAGCAACCTTGAGAAAGAAGGCCTGAAAGCCTACGAACTCAAGCCTGATGAATTGCGTCGTTTGCTGGTGGGCGGGCACACCTCGATCCCGCTGGACCTGACCCTGATCCCGCTGCGCTCCACCAGCGAGCAGAGCCTGAAAACCTTCCGCGCGCTGTTCATCAACCTGCTGCACATGCGTGAAATCACTGCGGCCAAGTTGAAGCAACTGTTCCTCGATGCCTTCGAGCACAGCCTGCGTTCCGGTAGCGTCGATTACATCGCGGCGTGCGAAGAAGCCTTCCGCGACGTGCGCCGGATGGAACAGGACTACAACTCGCTGGTCGCCGCCGGGCCGCTGGTCGAAGCCTTGGCCAACGGCGTGAAACAGCGCGACGTGCTGCGCGGCAAACTGCATCGCCTGTCGCCGCTGCTCGACTCGTTGCTCGGCACCTGGTCGGACTACGCCACGGCGCGCAAGGAAGAGCTGACCATTCAGGCCGAGCACTACCGTCGCGAGCAGGACGATCTGCAAAACGATCAGCGCGGTGGCACGCAGGAACTGATGCGTCTGGAGCGGGAAATTTCCGGTATCCAACGCTGGCTCGGTGAGTTGTCGGTGCTGAAGAACCGCTTCGCCCTGGTCGATGACGTGAAAGTGCTGGAGCAACAATTGCTCGCGGCCAAGGATGCCCACGACGAACTGGCCGGTGCGCTGGCACAGTCCCGACAGTTCAGCGCCGAGGATCTGGAAGAGCGTCTGCGCGATCTGGAAAAACGCCTGAAGTCGGTGAAGCAGCAACTCGATCACGCCGACAACAACAGCTATGCGCGCCTGCGTGAGGAGTTCTCACAGCAGGACGTCGAGCGCCTGATGCGCCTGTTCAACAGCGCGCTGTTCAGTCTGCCGCTGGGCGAACATGGCATCACCCTCGACGAAGATGGCGAATGGGTCAAATCAGTCGAGCTGATCCTCGATGGCTTCAAGGGCGAGCGTTTCGAAGTGCCGGGGCTGTCGATCGACATCTCGCACATCGAGCCGCCAGCTCTGCAAGCGCTGGCCGACCGCGCCGCGCTGCGTGACCAGAAAGAGCGTCTGGAAAAAGAACTCAAGCAACTGAAAACCCAGCAAGCCGTGGCTGCCGACCGCGCCGCGAGCAAGACCCAGACCGAAGCTCTGTATCAGCAAGTGCTGGATGCGCAGAAAGCCCTGGAAGATTTCCGCCGTACCCAGACGCTGAGCGCCGAAGAAGGCGACAAGCTCGAGCAACTGGCGCAGATGGAAGCGGCGCAGGACGAACTCAAGCGCTCCAGCGATGCGTTCACCGAGCGCGTCCAGCAACTGTCGGCCAAGCTGCAACTGGTCGGCCGGCAGATCGCCGACATGGAAGCCAAGCAGCGCACCCTCGACGACGCCTTGCGTCGCCGTCAGCTGCTGCCGGCGGACCTGCCGTTCGGTACGCCGTTCATGGATCCGGTCGACGACTCGATGGACAACCTGCTGCCGCTGCTCAACGACTATCAGGACAGCTGGCAAGGCTTGCTGCGCGCTGACGGGCAGATCGAAGCGCTGTACGCGCAAGTGCGCCTCAAAGGCGTGGCCAAGTTCGACAGCGAAGACGACATGGAGCGCCGTCTGTCGTTGCTGATCAACGCTTACGCGCACCGTACCGACGAAGCCCTGACATTGGGCAAGGCACGGCGTGCGGCGGTCACCGACATCGCCCGGACCCTGCGCAACATCCGCAGCGACTACGACAGCCTCGAGCATCAACTGGCGCTGTTCAACCGCGAGATCAACAAGCGTCAGGTGTCAAACCTGCAGAGCTTCCGCATCGTCCTGGCGCCGAACAAGGAAGCGCTCAAGCACATCGACCAGATCATCCACAGCGCCGGTCAGTACGAAGAAGGCGAAACCCTGTCGGTGTTCGACCTGAGTCAGAGCGCGGAACAGGACAACAAGAACGAAGAGGCCAAGGAATATCTGGCACGGTTGGTGGCAGCGAACCACAACCAACTAGGCCTCAAGGACTTGTTCGAACTGGCGTTCGAGATCACCAAGGTCAACGGTCAGCCGGTGATTCACACCGACATCGACGGCGCGGCCTCCAACGGCACCACTATGACCATCAAGGCGCTGACCAACATGTACTTGTTGCTGCACTTGATGGATCGCGACCTCGCCGGTCGCGTGCGCTTGCCGTACTACCTCGATGAGGCGGCGGACATCGACGAGAAGAACCAGGCCGCGCTGCTGGAAACCAGCCTGCAACTGGGCTTCGTGCCGATTCTGGCGAGCGTGAAGCCGCAAGTCTGCGCCAGTGTCGCCATCGACCTAGAGGGCGGCAGCGGTCCGGCGGGGATCTACATCGACGAGGCGGACTGGAAGTACATCCGCCGCCATGATGTGGTGAAGGCCACCGTCAATGTACAAGCCGATGAGCCGGAGCTGGATGAGGTTTGACCGGCGTTAGCTGAAGGCAAAAAAAGGGCCGCGATCTGTTGGGATCGCGGCCCTTTTTTATGGCTTTGGGTTTGTGCTGACTTAGAGGACCTCATCGCTGGCAAGCCAGCTCCCACAGGTTTTTGCGCTAAACACAAATTCTGTATACGACATAAAACCCTGTGGGAGCTGGCTTGCCAGCGAAGGCGTCCTCCCAGACGCCACATCAATTCCGGATTACTTACCGAGCGAAATCTTCGGCGCCCAGGTCAGCCACTCATCCTCGAACTTGTCGAACAACGGGAACGTCTGCTCAGGTCGTGCCGGGTTGCCCATGCGCTCACCGTCCGGCGTGGCGAAGGCGATGCCACCCTGAATCGCCGTCTCCAGCGACTCCGTGCGCACCGTCAGACCATTGAACAAGCCGATGTCGAAACCGACACCGCTGGTGTTCCAGAATCGGCTGCCGCTGCGCACCAGCGGCGCGTACTTCGGCTCGATCAGAATGTGCACCAAGACGCGATCTGCGGTCTGACCCAGCTCATAGCCCGTGACTTTGCCCACAGTGATTTCTCGGTAGGTCACGGGTACGCCCGGTTTCAGCGAGCCACGGCGCGCGGCGCTCAACACCAGACTCAAACCGGCTTCCTGTTTGGCGACTTCCGGCGGACTGGCGAGCGCAACGAAGTTCTTCTGCGGGCCGAGGTTTTTTGCCGCCGGCTGCACTTCCACATACTGCCCGGTAACCAGGGTTTCCAGGTTCTGCGTCTTGATCAGTCCCAACTCTGGCTTGACCACCCAGAACTGACTGCCGACCCGCGCAATGCGCTCCGGCACTTCGGTGATCCGCGCGGTAATCATCACGGCTTGCAGATCGTCGGTCAGATCGACGTCTTCAATCTTGCCGACATCCAGCCCTTTGAAACGAATCGGTGTGCCCGGGCGCAAACCATCGGCGCGGTCGACCTTGATCGTGACTAAAGTGCCTTTCTGGTTGGCCTCGTCATGGTTGGCGAACAGCCGGAAGCGTGGAATACGCTTCTGCAGCGGCGCTTTGGCTTGCGGTGTTTCGAAGGCAATGCCGCCGGCCATCAACGTCTGCAACGACTCGCTCTTGACCTGAATCCCGCCGGTCAGACCACCAGTGAGGGTGATGCCGCTGACATTCCAGAAGCGTGTCGACGCGTTGACCAGGTTTTCGTATTCCTTCTCGATATGCACGCCAATGACGATTTGTTTTTTGGTCTTGGAGAACTGATAGCTCTGAACCGAACCGACCTTGACCTGCTTGTACAGAATCGGACTGCCGACTTCGATCGAACCGAGAACATCGGTGAACAGCACCAGGTGCAGCCCCGGCGAACGCAGATCCAGTGGCGGCGCTTTTGGGCGCGCCTCGAACTCGCGTTTCGGCGCGGCACCTTTGTCGCCCGGACGCACGGCGATGTAGTTACCTTTCACCAACGCTTCGAGCCCGGTGATACCGGCCAGGGAAATCGACGGCTTGACCACCCAGAACTGCGTGCCCTCGACCAGATAGTCTTCCGCCAGAGGATCCAGCGTCAGCTCGGCCGTGGCGCTGTTCAGATCCGGATCGATTTTCAACGCTTTCATGTTGCCGACCTGAATACCCTTGTACATCACCGGCGTGCGGCCGGCCTGCAGGCCTTCGAAGTCGCTGAGTTTGACCTTGACCCGGATGCCGGCAGCGGCGGCGTCGAAGTCCTCATACAGACGGAACGGCAGGCTTGGATCAGTAGGCGGACTGTCCTTGCGATTCTCCGGAGTGGCGAAGGCAATACCACCGGCGACGATGCTCGCCAGAGACTCGCTGCGAACCTTCACCCCCGACAGGTTGGCGTCGATGCTGATGCCACTGGCGTTCCAGAAGCGCGTGTGTTTGCGCACCAGTTTGGCGTAGGTCGGCTCGATGAACACTTTGAGTTCAACGGTGCTCTGGTCTTCAGACAGCACGTAGCTTTTGATCTGACCGACCTTGATCTGCTTGTAGAACACCGGACTGCCGCGGTTCAGCGAACCGAGACGATCGGCCTTGATGGTCAGGTGCAGGCCGGGCTTGGAGTCCGACAGCGGCGGCTCTTCGGCGAGTGCCTTGAACTTGCGGGTCGGCTCGCCTTCACCGGGACTGATGGCCACGTAATTACCTGAAACCAGGGTTTCCAGACCGGTAATGCCGGCCAGGGTCACGCTCGGTTTCACCAGCCAGAAACGCGTGCTGGTCTTGAGGTATTGCTCGACGTCCTTGTTCATTTCGACGGTGGCAATTACCCCTTTGGAGTTGCCCTCGTCATCCAGTTTGAGCGTCTTCACCTTACCCACCGGCATGCCCTTGTAGACCACTTCGGTCTTGTTGGCCTGGATGCCTTCACCGCTTTCGAAACGAACCTGAATCTCGATGCCGGTTTCGTTATAGGCACGCCAGCCGAGCCAGCCGCCGATGATCAGGGCAATCAGAGGCAGTACCCAAATGGCAGACCAGTTGGAGGCCGGTCGGGTTTTCGCTACAGGCAAATCAGTCATGGTCGTCGTCCGACTCCGTGTTATCCCAAATCAGTCGGGGATCGAAAGTTACTGCGGCAAGCATCGTCAGAATCACCACACTGGCGAAGGCGATGGCGCCAAGGTGGGTTTCGACACTGGCAAGCCGGCCGAAGTTGACGACCGCCACCAGAATGGCGATCACAAAGATATCGAGCATCGACCAGCGACCGATGAACTCGATGAAGCGGTACATCCAGATCCGCTGCCGTGCAGACAATGGCTGGCGTCGCTGCACCGAAAACAGCAACAACGCGATGCCTACAAGCTTGAAGGTCGGCACCAGAATACTGGCGATGAACACCACGGCGGCAATCGGGATCATGCCGTGCTGCACCAACTGGATCACGCCGGACATGATGGTGCTAGGGTCGCCCTGACCCAGCGAGCTGACCGTCATGATCGGCAACACATTGGCCGGAATATAGATGATCGCAGCAGTGATCAGCAGGGCCCAGGTTCGGACCAGGCTGTTGGGCCGGCGAGCGTGAACCAGCGCGCCGCAGCGCGTGCAGGTCTGCTCGTCGGTGTCCGCATCCTGTCTGTTCAATTCATGGCATTCGGTACAGATCAGAATGCCCGCATCAATCGCCCGCATGGGCATCCTCTCCTGATAATGCCTGCCAGATCTGGTGCGGTGACATCACCACTTCCAGCCAGACCTGGACCAACAACAAACCGATGAAACACGCCAGACCGAGGCCGACGGTGATGGCCGCCATGTCCGCCAGTTTGACGATCGCCACGAGGACGCCCATGAGGTAGACCTCGAGCATGCCCCAGTCTTTGAGGTGGTGATAAATGCGGTAGAGCAGCAAGCCGTAACTGCGGCCGATGTTGAAACGGATCGTCAGCAAAACGAATAACTGGCACAGCAACTTCAGCAACGGAATGGCCATACTGCACAGGAATACGACGATCGAAACGCCCTGCATGTCCGTATTGAACAAGCCGAGCACGCCGCTCCAGACCGTATCCTGCGAAGATTGTCCGAGGATATTGAGTTGCATGATGGGTAAAAAGTTTGCCGGGATATACAGCAATAATGCTGCGATCACCAAGGCAAGGCTGCGCTGCACCACATTATGGCGATGGGCGTACAACTCGTAACCGCAGCGCGGGCAGAGCGCTTTCTCGCCATAGGCAAGCTCGGGCTTGCGCATCAGCAAGTCGCACTCATGACAGGCCACCAAGTCTTCCAGCGGTAAATCTGACAGCCCTTGGGCGTCAACCGGATCTGACATAAAGGCTCTGGCTCCGAAAAAGATGGGGGTTATTCTAGTGTTCTGATTCGAAAATAACTGTGCAAAATTGTTCGCTGGCTAAGCAAAAATACTTTCCTGCGGGCAAAACAAAACCCCAACTGCTTTCGCAATTGGGGTTTCGGAATTTAATCTTGACGATGACCTACTCTCACATGGGGAAACCCCACACTACCATCGGCGATGCATCGTTTC
>Ga0153923_100117_pt1 | contig 37651 bp, 31 predicted proteins | sample TSNJ007MetaG_FD_104682 | JGI IMG/M metagenome (GOLD analysis project Ga0153923, IMG submission 104682) | Attine ant fungus gardens microbial communities from New Jersey, USA - TSNJ007 MetaG | ecosystem: Host-associated > Fungi > Mycelium > Unclassified | place: USA: New Jersey, Brendon T. Byrne...
GAACGAACGTGTATTACGTATCGAAGTGAAGAACGGAGACAAATACGTTCCTCTAGATCTAAAAGCATCTTATGAAGTAGCTACTAATGCTTTCACAGCTAAAGGTGGAGATTTCTATACTTCACTTGAAAAGGCCTATAAAGAAGGTCGCGTGAATCTACTGTACCTGCCGGACTTTGATGTATTTACGAAGTATCTTAAAGAAGTTGGAAATGTCACTGCGAACACTTCCGCTGTTGAGGGCCGGATTGTGGATCTGAAGGGTGCACCATTGCCGGAGATAACCCCAACTCCGACACCAGTGCCAACATCACCAACAGTTCCAACATCAACAGCAACAGTAGCACCAACACCTACTGCAACAACAGCACCAACGGTTGCACCGCAAGTAACAACAATTGATGCTGCTGATCTGACCAAACAACTTGCTGAACTGCCAACTGGTAAACATGAACTGGTTATTCCGGTTAAAGCGACTACTGGCGGCGCTCAAGTAGAACTCCCAGGCAGTGTGCTTGTAAAACAAGCTGCTGCACAGCCTAACACCATTCTTACCCTTACTACTGATAGCGCTTCGTATTCCTTGCCGCTCAGTGTTATAAACAGTGTATCGCTTGCCGCTCAATTAGGCACCAGCGACTTTACAATTACAGTATCCATTCTATTAGCGGATTCGAAAACGCTAAGCAGCACAAACCAAGCTATCGCTTCACAGCTAGGTAATGCTACTTTAGCTGCTCCAGTAATCGAATTTAGTGTTTCAGCAGTAACCGGATCTAAGCGTGTACCACTGAACAACTTCGGCAGTACTTATGTTAATCGGACGATCAATGTACCTACTTCCTTAAATTCAAATAACGCAACGGCAGTCGTCTTCGATCCTGCTACAGGCAAGATTTCCTTCGTGCCTGCGATATTTGCCCCTAAGGCTAATGGAACAACAGATGTTACGATTAAACGGAACAGCAACAGCTATTACACCGTTGTTAAATCTTCCAAAACGTTCGGAGATATTAGCGGACACTGGGCTAAAGCGTCCATTGATCTGTTAGCTTCCAAACTGATCGTTAGTGGAACCAATAGCGATACATTCTCTCCTTCACAGTCGATCACACGGGCTGAGTTCGCAGCATTAATTACGCGTTCTCTTGGACTTGTGACAACGGGTGGCGAGACAACTTTTAAGGATGTAAATCCAAACGCATGGTATGCTGATGCTATTCGCACTGCTGCAGAAGCCGAATTGATTTCTGGTTATACCGATGGCAGCTTTAAGCCAGGTAGCCCGATCACTCGGCAAGAAATGGCCTCTGTATTAGCTAAAGCCATCAAGTACACGGGCAAAACCTTAAATGCCGATCCTGCAGCACTAGCTAAATTCAGTGACGCAGCAAGCATTCCTGCTTGGTCCCAAGCAGCAGTAGCAGAAATCGCTGCTGAGGGCATCATTCAAGGAGCGAAAGACGGTTCCTTTGCTCCACAAAAGCTGGCAACTCGTGCTGAAGCCGTTACGATGCTGGAGAAGACCTTGAAATCTCTTCAGTTCATCAATTAATAAAGGCCCACAGCTCTGAGGACAAAAAGGCGGTTCCTAGGGTGCATAATGCACTCGAGGAACCGCCTCTTTTTCATATAACCTCTAGGATTCCATCCCAGCCTCATTCTCTTCATAATGACTTGTATCCCCCTGCAGCAGGATCTCCGGCACGCCATCCGTAAAATCAATCCTGGATAAGCAGGTTGGATATATGTAAGGCAGATCCCATAGCTTAGGCAACTCTCTGCCCTCAAAATAAGCCATCAAGAGCTTGATCACTACCGTATGCGTTACGATAAGAATCGTCTCACCCTGATGGGCAGTGAGAATTTCCTGAAGCTTCTCCAGTGTTCTTGTCTGCACCTCTGCGAAGGTCTCGCTGCCCTCCACTTTAAACCGGTCGGGTTCCTTCCAGAAATAACGATGCTGGTCTGAATACTGGGCTGCCAGTTCAGCAGAATCTCTACCTTCCCATACGCCCATGCCAATTTCTTTAAATGCATCGGAAATCTTCAGCGGAACATCCCGCTCTCCACGTATAATTTCAGCTGTACGCAGCGCCCTTGGGCTAGAGCTTGCATAAATGACATCCAGATTTGTAGCCTGCATTCCCCGGCTCAACCATTCCGCCTGTTGTACGCCAAGCGTCGTCAGCGCAGAATCCATATGACCTTGCATACGATTCTGCACATTCCATTCTGTCTGTCCATGACGCGTTAGATATATCGTTGTAGTACTCATCCGTTGCCTCTCCTCCTAATCCCAAATCCAGATAGTCTACTTCCTGTTTCGCTCCATCCAGTTCACCGCATAGTCAACAATTTCACGCTGTGGAATCAATTGAGCTGCAGCTGAGGCGATATGACCATTTGTAATGAGCCCTGTCTCTTGCCCGAATTGCTCAGCAAGTTCAACGAAATCGTCAGAGTTCCAATCTAGCTCCTTGAATTCCACCCACTCTCTATGACCATCCACTAGTATAGGTGCCCCGCCAATGACTTCCTTCTTTCCTTCATAGAAGGCCCGGCATTCAGCAAGATGTAATGAGGTATTATTCAGATTTCCTACGCCTAGCAGCAGCACACTTCCCCCCAGATCATAAATACGAGCTAATGGAGAGTCATCCCCCAAACCGTATTCGAGGGAGTGACCATATATAATCTCATCCCTATGCTTGCCCCAAGCCGCAAATGAATGAATGGGGTGATCGCTGCGCTTTACCTCTTTTTGTCTACGGAAGCAATCCGGAATAACCCCCATTCCTCTCAGTGGGGTCAGGTCTGGATCATAAGCCGGCATCTGCTCACGGATACTCCGCCACCAAGATTCGGGTACCGGTGGGTTACTCCAGCCAGCAGGGTCCGTCAGATCACTAGAATGCGTGGGCATCACAAGTGTACCTGACTCTCCAAGAACCTCCTCAAGCGCCAAAATAACGGCAACCGGGCCACCTGCCACCCATTGGCCTAGTGATTTGAAGGACGAATGCAGTATAATCGTCATCCCCGCCTGTACACCCAGTCGCCGAAAGTCCTCTGCCAACGTCTGAACTGTAATCAAATTGCCTTGAATTTCTTCCACCCTTCATTCCTCCAAACTCTCTTGCTGCTAATCCTAGCAAAGCTTCTCACTGCCATTATATAGGAGGATCACTTCTAACGACACCCTTAACGCCCATCAAGGTACAGTTCAGCAATGATATTTATACTAAAGCTACTTATCCTGCCTTTTACGACAGATCTTCAGACAGCATTTTGGCTCTATAATCCCCTGGAGAGATCCCTTCCAACTCTTTGAATACACGGGCAAATTGCTTACTGTTCTCAAAACCTACTTTCTCCGAAACCTCAGCAAGCTTGCCACAGTCTTTCGCTAGCAGTTCTTTAGCATGACGGATGCGTACCTTTTTTAAATAAATGACAAAATTCTCACCAGTATATGCTTTGAAGGCTTCGCTAAAATAAGAATAATTCAAAGAAACATGGTTACTAACCATAGCCATATTTAGTGGACGAGCATAGTTGGCTTCAATATAGTGCAGCGCTTCCTCCATGTCAGCATGCTCCGTATGAGCAGAGCGTACCCCTACAATGTAATTACTCACACTCAGGAGCAAATTCTCAAGCGCACGATAATAATCATGAAAATGACGATAATTGTACATATTGCCCACTGTGCGATACAGCTTCAACACCTCTACCGAGGCCTCGCCATGCACCCGAAATACTTCATCCAGCACCAATTCATTGATATTCTGTCCCACCGACTCCAAATAAGACAGGTCAAGCGCCTTCAAATGCTCAGTCTGAAAAATCACAGCCAGAAGATGCTTCATCTCCTTCTCGCGTTCTGTTCCAAGCATATTGAGCAGCTTGCGAATTTCCTCCTTTGGTAAGGGGGAATTAGACCGTTCTTGACTCACATCCTCGTAATTCAACAAGTTCACTTGTGGATATACAAAAGTATACTGTAATGCCCGACAAGCTTCCTTATAACAGGAACGAAGGTCTGCAAGACTTCCTCCTTCGCTACTTATCCCAATCGACAATCCCATTATTTCTTTGGCTTCAGCTTGTCTGGACAGCTCAATAAAGTCCTGTTTTCTGGTTCCGAGCAATACTAGCTTACCGTCCCAGTCCGTTGTGATTTCCGAAAAATATTTTTCAAGTGGTCCCATCAATCGTTCAACCAGCCCCTGAACATCCCCAGGCTTCATTCTTGTTCCGTCATTACAATAGTAATTCAACACACCTACTGTAAAAGGAACCTCCAAGTCATCTAGGCTCTCCTGCTGCTCTCGCTCCAACTGAACTTCCTGCTGCATAAGCAGCTCGCGTAAACGGCTAGAACGCAGCTCTCGGCGAAAACGTTCTGCTTCCTGTTCCTGCTGCCTTGCGCTGAGATTCTGCTCCTCCTCCTCCTTGTCTATACACTTCAAGATTTCGAATAATTCATCTCTACGAATCGGTTTAAGTAAATAATCCTTCACGCGATAACGGATCGCGCTTTTGGCATATTCGAAATCGTCATACCCACTTAAAATTAGCACTGCCGGACTTTTCTCGCCCCCTGTCGCCGAAGACAACCGCTCCAACAACGTAATTCCATCCATTACCGGCATACGAATATCCGTAATAATAATATCTGCACCATCTGTCTTAAAGACCTCGAGCGCCTCTGCACCATTGCTCGCCATTATGATCGAATATGCGGACGGAAATTCCCTTTCAATCATGATCTTCAGACCTACACGAATATTTTTCTCATCATCAACGATCAGTAATTTCTTCATGGTTGTTTTTCTCCCGTCAAAAGAACTTTCGGCAAGCTTAGACGTACCATCGTCCAACTCCCTGCCTCGCTCTGTACTACAAGCCCGTATTCTTCGCCATAAAAGATTTGCAGACGCTGGTGTACATTTCGCAGTCCTATGCCCCCTGCTCTCTGGCTTACTTCCCGCTGTTCACAGGAGCTATCACAATCACAACATTCATCCTTAGCATATATCGCCTCGTTTAAAGCAACTAGACGTTCTGGGGTAAGACCGATACCATTATCACGAAGCTCTATGGAAATATCACCTTCCGTTTCCGAAATATGAATATTAATGCTCGGGTCCTGTAAATTTTCTTTCTCCCCACACCAAGCATGCTTAACACTGTTCTCCACAATAGGCTGCAGTGACATTTTAAGCACCTCCAGCTCCATATATCGAGGCTCAATATGAAGCACCAGCTTAACCGGATATTCAAAACGAATATTCATCACTTCAATGTAGTTCTCAATATGGCGAATTTCATCTCGCAGCTTCACATACTCTCCGGACCATTTGAAATTATAACGCATCATCCCCCCCAGTGAGGTTAATGCATCCGAGATCGTTCGTTGGTTCTCAATTTCAGCCAGCATTTTAATATTTTCCAGCGTATTATACAAAAAATGTGCGTCAATCTGGTTATGCAGCGTACGTAGCTCAGCCTCTTTTGACAATGCTTGCTTGCTCACTGCTTGAGCCACCAATGTATTGATCGTGTTCATCAGTTTGGAGAAATGATGGGCAAGCTCACCGACTTCCCCTCCACCACGAATCATAATTCCACTGTAGGCTTCACCTCTGCGCACTTTTTTCATTGTTTCGGTCAATCTACGTAGATTTTTTAGAATAAAGGCATTTGTCACATAAGCAATCAGCGTTAGCAGGGTAATGAACCCGACATTGGCTCCAATGATTAAGTTGCGCGTTCGGGAGATATCCTTCATAACTCCCTCCATGGACACTACATTTAACAAATAAGCATCAATACGTTCTAGCGGAGTGTTAATCAACAAAAAAGATCGACCATTCTCCGAGTAATCACTATCCCATTCTCCAGTTTCCCGAAAATGCTTATACCGTTCTGCAATCATATCGGCCATCTTCAGATTATCCTGCAAAAAAGAATGATCCGGTCTGGTGAAAACCTGCAGCTCACTATCCACAAGGAACATCTGGGTCTGATTATCCCGGACGTCTGTATACGTCTTGGGTGTAAAACGACTCAGCAGCATATCCACCTGCACCATACCGATATGATTGTCTGCTGGACGACTCTTCTCACGCAACAACGAAACCTTTGGCAGACTCTCCGCCGGTGCTTCCAAGTATCTCTGCATCAGATCAGGATCACTTTTCTGAAAAGACCAGTATTCCTGTCCCTTCAATTGAAGCGCTTTCTGAAACCATGGCTTGGAAGAAACCCGCTCTTCCCGAAAGATAATCGGCCAAATTTCATGCACTTTATCGCTTCTCGAATACAGCCTCAAATGCTCAATATTCGGATTATTAAATTGAATACGAGTCATATTCACATAGGCATTTGTATTGAAATTAATCAAATCTACTAGCTGGGGTTCAGTTTCATTCGCAAGGAATTCTTCTACATCGGTATCAGAATAAGCCATCTGCGCCGCACGTTCCATCGCCTCAATTTGATTATAGATATGTAATTTTTCCATTTGCAGCAAATAATCATTTTTCTCGACGGCATCTCTGAGATAGGTATTATTGATAGACTCATAGAAGTAGACGGATACCAGCAAGCACGGGCCTAAAATAATAAAAACATAGGCTGCAATTAAACGACTCTGGAGAGATCTTCTCCCCCACCAATAACTAAAAGAATGCCATAATGCTCTAGCTCGCTCACGCCTGTTCACACTATACACTTCTGTTCTGTCCACCTCGCTAAAATAGTGAATACTTAACCTATTTAATATCTATACCATATTTATAGATTGAAAATAACCCAATCGCCCGCATTAGCGGGCGATTGGGTCCTGTTTATTTTATTTTTTTGCGAGTTTTTGCTTATTCTCTTCATATTTTGTTTGCTGGAAGGCTTGCACTTTAGCCAGACCCAGATCCTCTTGCTTCTTGATGTAATCTGTCCAGATGGAATCAAATTCAGCATCGGATGGAGCCATCAAAAGCTTCGGTAACGTTTTGCTGCGCAAATCTTTAATTTTAGATAAGATGACGCCCTCAGGGGAGCTTGCCAACGGATCGATTTGATCAAACTCGGAGATACTTTTTGTTTTTCCGCGAGTCCAGTCTTCAAGCTGTTTGAAAGGCTCTACAGCTGTAGGTGTCCATTGCGCTGTAATATTGGTATTCATCAGCATCCAGAACGTAAAGGAAGAACCATATTGCTTGTCGAATGCCGAACGGTCTTTATTCATCAGATCAAAGACTTCTGGTTTAAATTGGTCTTTGCCGTCAATGGTATCATAGCTGACGCCTTTTTCTCCAAGATAGAGATCTTTATTACCTTCTTCACTGTTCAGGTAACTAAGGAATTTAATAGCGCGTGCTTTGTCTTTAACATCTTTGGAGATCAGCGTTACTGTCCATCCGGAAATGGCAGGGCCGTTCAGAGTAGGTGCATCTAGGTTGGTATTAGCCGGTCCGTCAACAGCGATATAAATTTTGTTCGGGTCTTGCTGGTACAGAGTTCCCAATTGGGCTGCAAAGTCAGTGCGTTGGTACAGCATCGCGAAGTAACGGCCTTGAGCGATTTTTTCTTCCATTTGAGGACGTTTGTCAATAAAGATATCTTTAGAAAGCAAGCCGTCTTGGTTCGCTTGACGCAAAGTTTTCATCCAGCGGATATATTCAGGGTCAGTCTCACGATTATATAACTTGCCGTCTTTTTCTCTTGGAATAGCTAAGAAGTTCTGAATGTATTGTTCCAGAGAATCGTTACCGGTTGCGGTAAATTCGTGCAGACCGAGCGGAATTATCGGTTGACCATCGATTGCAGGGAATTTCTCTTTAGCGGCCTTCAGCGCTGCCACGAATCCTTCCGGTGTGCGCATATCAGGACTGCCAATCGCTTCATAAATATCTTTGCGGACTACGAAGGTTTGGTTGGATACATAAGTGTCGCCATATTTCTCGTAATCTTTAGGTGAGGAAGAAGCATTCGGATAACCGTATACATTGCCATCAGCTTGTGTGTACCATCCCAGTTTGTCAGGGTCGGATACTTTGAAGAAGTAAGGATCATATTCTTCTGCCAGTTTGTTAAGAGGAAGCACGAGATTACCTTCAATCATTTTCTTAACTGCATCTTCATACCATCCCAGTGTAATGAAGTCCGGCAGTTTACCGGAAGCAATCAGTGTGTTCAGCTTTTCATTTTCATTACCGGCTGGAACGATAAAGTTAATGTCAACACCGGTTTTTTTAGTGATATATTGGGAAGTTGGATCCACACCCCATTTATTAGGGAACCAGGCAAAGTTCAGGTACCAGTCAAACGTAATTGGTGATGTGTCGGATTTCCAACCCGGCTCATCAGCGGATAGTGCTGTAGCTTCTGGCGCTGTTGTAGCTGTTGCCTCTGCTGTGTTGCCTTCAGTCTTGTTTGCGGTATTACCTTTGTTTGCGGCGTTGCCATTGTTGCCGGAACAGCCCGCTACGGACAGAACCATGATTGTTGCCATAAGCAGCAGCATTATTTTCTTTGGCTTTCTTTTCATGTCCATGCTTGTTTACCCCTTTTCTTAGATTGATTAATAATTATAATTTGCAACTCCAAGACTGCGGGAGCAGTCTGGAGGAGACACCACTAGTTCGGGTGAAGTGCGACCGGCACTTAGCCCTTGATGGAGCCAATCATCATCCCTTTGACGAAATAACGTTGCAGGAAAGGGTAAGCAAAGACGATCGGAAGTGTTGTAACAACCATGGTAGCCAGCTTGATGGACTGCGAGGTCACCGTCCTAGTCACGGCGCTTCCCTGGACGGCAGTCATCATCAGATTCGAGCTGGACTGGGCAACAACCCGGTACAGGAAGGTTTGAATCGGTTGCATGTTTTCATTGTTCATATAAATCATTCCGGTAAAATAATCATTCCATTGATAAACGCCATGGAACAGCGCAATGGTAGCCAGTACGGGCAAGGATACCGGTAGGACAACCCGCAGGAAGATGGACCAGTCATTAGCTCCGTCAATACGCGCCGCTTCCTCGAGACCATCAGGAATATCCCGGAAGAAGGTCATGAAGATGATTAGATCGAAGAAGCTGAACATGACCGGAATAATATAGACCAGGAAATTTTCTAGCAGATGAAGATCTCTGATGAGTAGGTACGTCGGAATAAGTCCGCCTGCGAAGATCATGGTTATCGTGCCTAACAGGATGTAGAATTTGCCCCCAATCAGTTCCCTGCGGGAAAACGCATAAGCAACCATCGCCGTAAAGAACACATGCAGACCTACGCCAAGAAGTGTTTTGGCTACGGTAAGCCACATCGCCCTCATAATACCCGGGCTAGCGAATACGGCACTAAAGTTCTCCAATGAAAACTTGCGCGGAAACCAGTAAATCCCACCCAGCATAGCATCTTTCCCGTCATTAAAAGCATTAACCAGCACGTACCAGATCGGATACAGCGTAACGAAGCAAATACAAAGCATTCCAATATTGTTGACTATATCAAAGACGACTTCGCCCTTGGTTCTGCGATTCAGTGTAATCATGTACAGGTCCTCCTTGGCCTAAAACAACGAGGTGTCGTTGAGTTTTTTGGATACTTGGTTGGCAATTAGCAGCAGAATGAGCGAGATAACCGATTTGAACATCCCAATTGCAGTTGAATACGAGAAGCGGGCCGAAAGCAGACCGGTATAGTAAACATAATAGTCAATCACATTGCTCGCGCTGTCATTCAGCGAATTGCGCAGTACCAGAATCTGATCAAAATTGGAGTTCAGTACACCGCTAACCGCCAGAATAAACAAGATGCTGATCGTTCCTTTAATGGTCGGTACGGTAACATACCACATTTTCTGGAATCTTCCGGCACCATCGATGGTGGCCGCTTCATACATTTCGGGAGATATGCTGGTAATGGCAGCCAGATAGATGATCGCTGACCAGCCCAACTCCTTCCATAAATCCGAGGTAATAATAATAGTCCAAAAATATTTTGGTTCAGCCAGGAACGAAATTGGCTGGTCGATCACATGCAGCGCCATCAGAATATTGTTGATGATGCCTATATCTGCCAGCCAAGTGGCAAGAATCCCGCCAAGGACGACCCAAGACAGGAAGTGGGGCAGATACGATATCGTCTGAATACTCTTCTTAAAGCGAACGGATCGGATTTCATTCAGAAAGAGAGCGAATATGATCGGCAACGGAAAGATCAACAGTTTGATTAAGCTGATGCCCAGCGTATTCTTCATTACATACACAAAATTATCGTCCGCCAGGAACTCTTTGAAATTCGCGAGACCGACCCAAGGGGCTTCTGAGATTGGCTTGACGATGTTGTACTCCTTGAAGGCGATAATAATGCCATACATCGGAATGTAGTTAAAAATAATCATCCATACTACACCGAGCAGTGCCATTGTCTGCAAATGTCGTTGGGTAATGAACTTCTTCCAAAGCGGGGTACGATTTACTTTACCGGTTTCGAAATTGCCCGAAAATTGAGGCTTCATCGCTGGGCTTAATTCCCCATTTGTTTTTTTCTCCATCATATGGACCTCCAGAATCTCTATATCCGCTCTTGTATAAAGCGTTTACAATATCTATGTATTCATTGTATTTGCTTTTGCCTGTCTCCATAAGGTATTGAATTTCGGATTATAGGTTCCATTTTTCGGGTTCAAGCTAAAACGCTTTCGCCATCCTTTAAGGACGGTAAGCGTTTATCCTTATATTTGGAGAAAAAAATAAAGGGAGGGCCTAGGCCCTCCCTTATTTTCTATGCCATTATTGCTCGAATTTGCTTGATCTCTCCACGCCGCAGAGCCTCTGCCTCATCGCCACGAACGAGTGCTCCTGAAATTTCGGTCACTGTTCCATCGTGATAGACGAGCGTCATGCTCTGAATAACAACCTTCTTCTCACCAAATGTATTCTCACATTGTGGGTTCGAATAAGTTACTTCCGTGCCACCTAGAAATGTGAAAGAGAGATTGCCTTGTTCATCAAATAGCCAGCCTGGTAGAACCGGATCCAAAGATAATGTAAGCTGTCCATCTTCTACTCTGAAAACATGGCTTCCGGCCATCATCGTTCTCCACATACTCAAGAATTCAGCAGTCGACCCACTTAATCTTGCAACGAACCCTCTACCATGATTGTTCGGATCAGGATTACCTCCGGTAGCGATAAAGGATGAATTTTCAAGCGTGCTGCGTCCATAGACAGCCGGATCTAAGAACGGAACTAGCGAGGTCTTCAGTTCTCCGTAGAACTCCTCATAAAGCCCGCCCTTCAACAGCTCAAGTAAATATTTATAGGACATATGCAGGAAGTTGGACTCCCGCTCTAACCAGCCTGGCGTAAAGGCTCTCATTCGTCCGATCTCATGAGACTCACCCTCTAGACTAACCGAAGTTTGATACATAGACGTAGTCGGATCATATAACTCTGTTTGCTTAATCAAATTATAGATTTCTTTGGCTTGCACCGGATCTTTCAGCGTCTTCAACAGGCGAGTAGGCCCCTCAAGGAAGTATGGCAATGCATAGACCTCAAACTCCTCTACCACAGCTTTTGGCAGGCCGTATCCGCTAAGTACTGGTTGACCTTCAGCATCTGTTACCTGCTGGAATTTCTTCGCCTCAAAGCGGAAATAGGTTGGGGTAAGTCCGTTACCAAGTTCTACTGCCTTGTTGATTCCCTCGTCGATTTTGACCAAGAACTTGGAGAGGGCCTCACGAATGTATTCTAAGGTTACTTCAGACTCAGTTCCAGTAATACCGAAACGGATACGTGCTCTATAAGCCTCACGCGCCGAAGCTACAGTATCCCAATAATTAAATTGTTCCAAATCTCCCGACAGAACCGCCGTGACCGCATGATATACCTCTTCAAGCAACTGGGCAATTTCTTCTGGCAGGTCTACAGCTCCTTGGACGCTTTCTTTGCTGTTCAGAGCATCTAACAAAAAGACTACGGTACGTTTCAGCTCAAAAGTCTCACTCATTCCGGAGCCGAACAATCCAGGCAGTCCATTCATAGCATCGTTCCAGCCCGGCTTATTGCCTTCCATTTCTACACCCATACCATAAGGATCAAGCGTAGCAAATTTATTCAAGGCAAGAGACAACATCTTCACGAACAGATTGGTGTGGTAAATGGCGCCGTGACCGCCTTCAGTACGCAGCCAATGGGTATCTCCAGCTTTCCATTTCAGCTTGTGCAGCTTCTCCTCATCCTCAAGGAGTGCACCATATTGCCGGGCCTTTCCGTCACTGATTACATATTTCTCACTACGTGGCAGCACATACGCTGGGCTGTCATAGAACGCATAGGTGTTATCCCCAAATAGAAGCTCCTGCTTTTTGTCAGGGAAGATATCCAAGTAACCTACTACCAGATCCATATTATATGTCCAGTGATCCGACCAGAAGCCTTCGCCAAAGGCTGCCTCAATGTTTTGCTGTGACAGGGCAAGTAATCCCGACAAAAATTGTTGTTCGCTTACCTTCAAGGCAACGTTATGATCCGCAATATAGTTCACTAAGCTACCTGGTGTGAACCGAGTGCTACACAGCTTTACAAGCTCAGCTTGATGATCTGCCGCAGCTTTTCCAATCCACTCCGCAGCTTGTGCCTTACTATCCGGTTTCACTTCAAAGGTTGTTCCTTGCACGCTCAGTGGATTGTAACCATCCGCCTGAATCAAGCTATAGAACATTTTGATGTTAAAGCTACCCACCTTCGGATTAAAAAACACATCATTCCGACGATTCTGATTCATATCACGGAAGTTTCCGTTCCCCTGTGAATAATATTCTGGGGCGAGTGAGAAGAAATTGTAGTCACGCTCCAAGTCACCGTGCTTACGCGAGTATAAGTGAACTACAAAGCCATCACCACCATTGTCAAAGACAAAAGGATAGCCTCCACGCAGGAAGTTATCGAGATAGGATTGACGGCAATACGCATCAAACACAGCCGATGAAGTGTGAGTAGCAATATCTTCCGTTAATTCCTCCGTCAGACCTGCGGCCTCTTGAGATTTAGACAGGATATATTCATCGCGGCATAACTGCTCCGCCTTCTTATTGATTTTGTCGATGTCATTTACATGTCCAACCAGTGTATTCAGGATCAGATTGCTACCTGGTGCTAAACGTCTTGCCACTCCGCTAAAACCGCACGGAACCTTGTTGACGGGGTATTGTGGAAGCTCGCCCAGTTCGGCAAGGGTTAATCCCGCAAAGCGGTCCGGGTACGTAAGCGAGGTATTGCCACCAAAGACTAGCTCGAAATCGACGATTGGCGAGACTTTTTCTCCTTCTCCAGTGAACGACAGGTAGAAATGGCCATTGGTAATTTCGCTAACCTGTGCATCATCATTGGTACTGGAACGCAGCTTATAGAACGGAATACCATTCTCTAAGTTGTATACGTCCATCCAGCTGCGCAGCAGATTCCCTATTTCCTTGTATCCACTGTTTTCTACGCCGTAAGGCAAGATTTCAGGCAAACCATCCATCAGCTCCAGCTCGATCTCTTTACCGCCGATGTTCTCAATCTCTACCCGACGTACCAATGCTGCATAATCGTCATTAGGCAAATTAAAATAGTGTACGGTCGTCTTCAGACCATGTCCGGCATGGCTTTCTTCAATAGTAAGCCCATTAGGCAAAATGGTCATGAGGCGCTTTGCAGCAGGATCTGGACGTGCAGATTGAAACGGTTCATAAATCTCTTGCTCACCTTTAATTTTGATAAAGGTTCTGAAACCGGTCGTCCCTACGTTCTTATAAGAGATATTTGCAGGAGAGAATTCCATGATCGGCGAATTCTTATCGCGTACCCCGAAGCTGCAAATGGCCTGACCCCGATTCACATAAAAAGTCCACATCGGAATTCCCTTCAGTCCGGCAAGACCCGGTAAGAAACTGGAAAAAGGCTTTCCTTCATCAAATTGCTCCATTACAAATGTACCTGATTCGAAATAATAGTTGCTCATATTTATGTCCTCCTAAGTTGTAGATTATTTATGAAATCAAATGCGTTACGATGGAATGAGGCGATAGCTCGCAGCTTGCAATCTCTTCGCCTAGACCTAGCGTTACATTGTGCTCTTCTTCACTTTCATTCATCAGTACGACAGCTATACTACCGTCAGGATTACGGAATGCTGTGGTTAAGATACCTTCCGCTTCAGATGTAAATCCGATCCGTACTGCACCTGGCGCAATGAATTTACTGAAATGCCCAATGTAATAATAGGAGCTGTTATAGTGCACTTCATCCGTTGTAGTATCTGCAATAATCGGCGCATCGCAGAGATTGCCTACATGGTTAGGACCTCCAGTCTCATCCAGTACCAGGTTCCAATCCAGGTATCCTTCTGTCCACGCATTGAGATCTCCAATCATGTTTCTGCCGTAACGTTCGCCTGTAAACCATTCTCCCAGCTTAACGCCGCCCTCTTGGCAGCCCTCTGTGAACAACAAATGCTTGTCAGGAAATAAATCATGTACCTTTTCTACTTTGTCGAACTCCTCGCCTCCGTACCAGTGAATACCTGTACCCCACACATACTTTGCAGCTTCAGGATCAGATAATACTGCCGAAGCACGCTCGACCATAATATCGCGGTTATGATCCCAGATTACAATGTTCACATCTGAATGGCCGGTCTGATGCATCACCGGTCCAAGATAATTTTTAACAAAATCCCGTTCCTCTTCCGCACTATAAATACATGAATCCCAGACCTGAACGGCAGCCGGCTCATTTTGCACGGAAACTGCCCAAATCGGTACTCCCTCTTTTCCATAAGCTTCAATGTATTTCGTATAGTAGCGCGCCCAAACTTCTGCGTATTCCGGCTTCAGTGATCCACCGTTATTCATTTCTCCATTTGTTTTCATCCATGCCGGAGGGCTCCAAGGAGAAGCCAGCATCGTGAATGCACCGCCTCTTACTTCCATGGCATCTTTTATCAGCGGAAGTACCCACTTATGGTCATGTGAGATATCAAAAGTAGCTAGCTCTGTGTCATGATCAGCAACATAAGTATAATTACCGAGGGCAAAATCACAGCTGTGTATATGAACACGCCCCATGCTATAGCCTAATCCCTCTACTGGATGGAAGTACCGATGAATAACCTCTGCTCGTTTCTCGGAGCTCAGACGTGACAACGTATAAGCAGCAGCTTCAGTGAAAGCGCCACCAAATCCAATCATCTTTTGAAACTCCTGCTCTGGCTTAATCTCCACATCGGCAGACCCAGATCCTACTCTTGCGCTAAAAACAATTGCATCTTTTGGAGTTAAGCGTTCCCCTGTATCTTTTGCAGTTACCACAGTTTGAACTTTTGCCATTTCATCCAGCTCCTTTGAATTGTTTTCTTACCAAAGCACTAGTCTTTACTGGATCATCTTCCGATGTTATAGATTCGGAGCAATGAGCCATCAAATCGAAACAATCGAAACCGGTTTCGTTTGTTTCGAAAAAAAATGATCTTCCAAATCAATTGAAAGAGCATTTATAACAATGGGTCTATTATAGCTCCATCTCACTACATAAGATGTGCCAAATACCACTATCTCATCTCATAAGAACAATTGAAAGCTATACTGTCTTTTACTTTAGCAGGACTCTTTTCAGTTCGTCAAGATTTATCAGACTACTTTCCGCTAATCGGAGGTGCACAGGATTCCCGTTCAACCACTTCCACCGGAACTAAAATCGCTTCCTTATCTAATACTTTACCTTCAATTGAGGTTAAAAGAATGTCCGCCGCTTGGCTTCCAAGAAGCTCCGTATCCTGACGCACCGTTGTCAATGCAGGTGTAACGTACTCGGCAAGATCGATGTCATCGTAACCCATAACTGAAATATCCATCGGTACGGAAAGTCCACTATCTTTAGCGGCCATAATAGCCCCTAAGGCTAGTAAGTCACCGGAAGCAAAGACGGCGGTTGGACGTTCAGGGAGCTTAAGAAGCTCCAGCATCGCGTTATATCCGCTTTCCCGAGAATAAAAGGCTCCGTTTACCACATAGGACTTAGGTACTTTAAACCCTCGCTGCTTCATAGCGGTCTTGTAACCCAACTCCCGCATTTTACCTGGAAATGTGTTCATGCCGCCGGATATATGGGCAATCTTGCGATGCCCCAAAGAGGCTAGATACTCCACTGCCAGCTGGGCTCCAGAAGTATTATCTGAGCATACCGTATGCGTCTCAGAAGTCTCGAAATCCATAATAACGGTAGGAATATCACTCTCAAGCAGTTCACGGAAATACGGATCCTCATAATCGGACAAGAAGACAACAACGCCGTCTACGCCACGAATCCTGCAATTCTCTAAATAACCGCTTTGCTTACCACCGACATCTTTGGAGATAAACATGAGGGCATAACCCTTTTCAACAGCAACCTTCTTAAAGCTTTCGATCACAGCGCTGAAAAAAGGATGGCGAATACCAAATCCCGTATTCTCTACGAACAGCACGCCGATGGTCCACGATTTCTTAGTGGTCAATGTACGGGCATGTGAATTTGGCAAATACCCCATTTCTTGGGCAACCCGGAATATTTCCTGACGAGTTTTCTCACGTACATCGGAATAATTATTAAACGCCTTAGAAACCGTTGTTGGAGAGTAACCGGTTCTTTTGGCAATATCGTATATCGTTGTCAAATCGGCTCGCTCCTTGCCCTGACAAATGAAATGCCTTTTGTTCACTGCAATTTTAACGTCTTTCCGTACCGCCGTCCAGCGAAAAGTAACTTTGTACAGAGGGGAGTAGTGTAACGGTCTGAATCAACAGCCCCAGACTCATATAGATCAGATGTATAATTGCAACACTATTCAGCATGTACGTCTGCACCGTTATCCAAATGATTTGCCCAAACCCGATATACAGAGACAAAGCCCAGAAGCTATATAATTTCTTGAACGGATTTAATCGTTCCACCAAGTGCCACTGAGGTCTCTTGATCAGACCATAAACAACGAGGAGGGGCAGTAATCCAAATACGATAAATAGCAGAATACCCGGGAATAAAAAATCAGAGAATGGCGATCTTTCCAGCATAGAAGTCGGCATTTTCATTAGATCCCCGCTTGGATCTATTACAAGAGCACCGCCCCCTCCTAACGCTCCAACCCCCAAAAAAATAAGAAGAATATACAGCCATGTTACTGTACCCGGCCTTCCCTTCGTTAATTCCATTTCACTTCCCCATTTCCAAATAAGAATTAGAGCAACCCTATCTAGATAACGAATCTGCCCTTTTTTCTATTTTACAAGTTTTCCCTGTTTATCACCGAGATGCATATCACAAATTTGGCTGTGTTTATGGTTTTTTTACGTACGATGTGAACAGCAGCGCTTTACGTTATACTAAGTTTAGAAGCTAACATTTCAATTAACGGAACTCATAAATGAACATCATTGAATCCAAAGCATAAACAATTTCTACGTCCTTATAAGCGAGAAACCCAAGACATAAAGTATGGTGTGGAACTTATAGTTTATATTTCAAAAACAAGGAGACAGGACATGCGTACACATGCGCTGCACCTAACATACCTATGAACGATACCGACCTTCTATCTACCAAGCAGTGTGCTTATTGCCACAAGCTAAAGCCGCTCACGGAATTTCGCAGACGTACAGGCAAACGTTCCAAGGGGCAGTCACGCCGTGGTGCCTGCCGTGAATGTCGCAAACAACGGGAAACACTAAATATAAAACTCACAGCAAACCCCTTACTGGTGAAGCTTGATACGATTCAAACCCATCAGCACACTCTATTGGAGCGTCCCAAAAAGGGAAAGCCGTCTTCCGCTGCTGCTTCTTCAGGACAATCTAATCCGAACCGATGCGTACGAGGTTTGGAACAGCGAAGAAAAAGGCCGCATGCTCAAGGCACAAAGCTAAATCCCGAAGATCCAACCCAATTGATTCCTTCTACCAAAGGGATGATTCTAATGCGCGGTCATAGCGACAAGGGACGGCGTTGGCATCAGGAGATTGATCTAGCGCTTGCAATTATCCTGGTCAGGGAACATGCCGCTATCGTTGTAAACCGTCGAACGATTCGACGATTGTATAGTAATAAGGATTTTCGCGCTTATATACTAGCCAGAGACAATTACACCTGCTACTTCTGCGGCGCTTATGGGGACACCATTGATCATTTACTACCTCGTTCTAAAGGTGGTCATACAACCCCAGATAATTGCGTCTGCGCTTGCACGTTATGTAATCAGACTAAAGCTGATAAATCTGTTGAGGATTTTATGGGCCGAATATAACAACTTAAATCAAAAAGCCCTAATCTCGTAGGTTGTTCTGTTTCCGTGAACAGAATAACCTACGAGGTTAGGGTCGCTTTTTAATGTGGAGAAGTGTAGTTTATTTAGTTGCCTGTAATATTCTTAACTCGTCCTACCTGTCCGCTAGTCAATCTGACCTTAATGCCATGCGGATGCCGAGGCGAGTTCGTGAGAATATCTTTCACCGTACCGTGTGTTAGCTTGCCTGTAGGCTGATCCTGTTTAAGTACAATATCCACTTCAAGCCCAGGACGAATATCCGCTCTTACTTGTCCGTTCATGATGTAATCCCCTTTCATGGGTTATAATGTTGTCAACTACAATAGATAAGGATGAGACGTTATGGCCTTCGGCATCAATAGAGAAGAATTATCCCGGTGGAAAAAAGCGGTCTCCGCAGGAGAGATCGCCTTCTTGACTCATTATTGGCTGGATCCACGCTTTCCCGGCATCACTACTGTCACCAAGGTGGGCTGTAGTGATCTTACCACACTGAAACACTGGTGCGAGGAGAACGGATTGCCTGCCCAATATATTCATAATCGTTCATCGTTTCCCCACTTTGACCTCATTGGACCTAGGCAGGCAGAAATCCTTCGACAAGAAGGTCAATGGGATCAGCTGGAACGTTTCAAACTGCTCTAAATACAAATTGTGATTTGAGACGTATTAATTACTTCTTTTTGCGTAAATCCTGCATGATTTTACGGCCGGTAGGTGTCTGTGCTAAACCGCCCCCTGCAGTCTCGCGGTGTTTCTCTGGCATAGCTGAGCCTACCTCGAGCATGACCTTGATAACTTCATCAGAAGGAATCACACTACGAACACCAGCCAGTGCCATATCTGCGGCGGCAAGTGCAGTAACTGCACCGAATCCGTTTCTAACAATACAAGGAATCTCAACAAGTCCGCCAACCGGATCACAAATCAGGCCTAAAGTGTTCTTAAGTGCTAACCCGACAGCATGCACTGCTTGTGCAGGCGTTCCGCCGCGTAGCTCGGTTAACGCGCCTGCTGCCATCCCAATGGCAGAACCTACCTCAGCTTGACAGCCGCCTTCCGCACCCGATACAAAGGAGTTATTGGCGATGACATAACCGATGGCCCCGGCTGCGAACAATCCGGATACCATGTAGTCATCATCCCAGCCAAACCGTTCCTGACAGCTGAGAAATACACCCGGAATAATCCCGCATGAACCAGCAGTAGGCGTCGCAATGATCCGGCCCATAGAAGCATTCACTTCGGATACAGCCAGCGCGTAAGCCATAGCTTGACCTGCAGGTCCACCTAGGCATGGCTCATCAGCCGCGTTGTATGCTCCTACACGCTGGGCATCCATGCCTGTAAGGCCGCTGCGCGAAGTTGTATCTTCATGCATCCCGCGATGAACAGCCTCTTTCATCACGCCATAATATTCACGCATCGTGGAAAATTCATGATCACTGGAACGTCCAGATTCCGCGCTTTGCTCTTCGAGCATAAGTGCTCCAATCGTGAGACCACGTTCCTCACACAATACAGCCAGCTCGCTAAGTGTTTGAAAATTCATGTTAAACTTTCCTTCCCCTTCTCATCTTGCTTACCTTCGTTTAAATTAACCAGCTTCACGGATTTCACAGCAGTGAGCGCTTTAAGCGCTTCAAGAAGCTCCGGTGTAGCCGCTTCATCCAGCTCCAGCACCGTTAAGGCTGCACCACTACGATTCTTACGATCGAGAGACATATGCCCTATATTAAACTGTCCGTTACGCATCACTTCCGTAACACTTGCCAGAACACCTAAATAATCCATATGATTAATCAGAACCGTCGGATAGATCCCCGTAAGCTTCACTCCAAAACCGTCGATATCAACAATCTCGATGTTTCCGCCACCAATAGATGTCCCTGTTAGTGTCAGTTCGCTTCCTGTTTCTTGTCCGATGAGATGCAGCTTAACGGTGTTCGGATGTGGGAACAGACCTGTTCCTTGCTTAAAAGAAACTTCCATCCCGGCTTCGACCGCCAGTTCTAGGGAATCTGGAAGCCGATGATCGTCGGTAGTGAAATCAAGTAACCCTCCAACAATCGCCCGATCTGTGCCATGTCCCTGATAAGTTGCTGCAAAAGAACCGAAAAACGTTACTTCAGCCACACGCGGTACTTCACCCAACACCTGCCTTGCAGCCCTCCCGATCCGTGCCGCCCCAGCGGTATGTGAGCTTGAAGGACCGACCATCGCCGGACCAATAATTGAAAATACATCCTTAAAACGCATAAAAGACCTCCTGCCTGCAAGAATAGGCAATTATCGTACTCCTATATAGTATACTGCACTAGCAGTCGGAGTTCACCGTGACATTTGCTGTGATATCCAAATGCCTGACTTTGCGTATTCAAAGGCTAGTATTTCTATTTCATGTCCTGAGTATCACAAGATATCCTGGGAGCACAGCATAATTCCAACTCTATACTGCCAGCCCATCCCTTCCCAGAACCCTCTTCCATGTTCATTGGTTTCAATAACCATCAGGTGGCACTTGGCAATACCGGCTGCGCGGAGATTCTCAAGACAAGATCATACTTGTTCCCTCGCTTGAACAGAATGGCATAAAGCATGAAGAGCGCTCCGAGGAAGCTTTTCCAGCTCCAGCAGCGCTTCGTAAGGATCGCCCTCTAATCCCATAGCTTTCGCAAAGGCAGGCTCTGTCTTCCATCCGCTTGATTTTAAAAGAATGATCCGTTCGCGAAAATCATCATCCATCTGAGCTAAAATTTCAGCTTCAACGATCATATGCAAATAACCATTCTGGAGCTCCGTTCGCCTCGGCTGCCCAAACAGTTCGATAGGCCAGCCCTTTACCATAAAGTTAATTTTCGTTCGAGGAATCCCTTGAACCACTCGTGATTCGCTAACAAACCCCTCCATGGCTCCAAAATATCGAACAACTAGCGCCTTAAACTTCATAGGATCATAAACCTCACAAATGATATCCAAATCGCTGCCCTCCACTTGAATTCCAAGCGGTATTGTCCCAACCAACAAAGGGTTATAGTCCTTTAGCAAATTCATAATATCGAGCTCTAAAAGAAGGTTATAGACCTCTTTCTGAACCGCGGTTCCATGAATCAAATCATCGATATTTCGCCAATCATTCATTTTGGACAAGAGCCTCCTCCGACTCGGGTTTATAAACGCATATGTATGTATTGATGACAGCGCACGCTTTTCTGGGCGCATGCATAGAAATATACGGAAGGTAGAACGCAAGGAGGTTATTTCAAAAAAATGAATCCCATCTACCCCTATTATGGGGAGCGGACAGTATGTAAAGAGCAGCCTATTGCTTTTCCTCCACAGCATCAAGATCGTCAGCCGGGCCTGGAGAGTCTGATGAATCCTCGTCCCATCAGTGAAAACCCGGAAATTATCGGCAGTGGAAAACTGAAGGGAAAGGTTGCACTCATCACCGGAGGCGACAGCGGAATTGGTAAAGCCGCAGCCATTGCTTTTGCAAAAGAAGGTGCAGACATTGCTATAGCTTATTTATACGAAGCCTCAGATGCGGAAGTCACTCAAAAGCGGATCGAAGAATTAGGGCAACGTTGTCTAAGGATTGAAGTTGATTTACGCCATAAGGAGAATTGCTTCAGGGCTGTGGAGCATACGATTCGCACCTTCGGCAAGCTGGACATTCTGGTCAATAATCACGGGGTCCAATATCCACAAAAAAGTATTTTGGATATCACAGAAGAGCAATTGTACCAGACGTTCCAGACGAATATCTTTCCATTCTTTTACCTCACTCAGGCCGCACTTCCACATCTTAAAAAAGGTGCATCCATCATTAATACCGCTTCCATTACTGCCTATCAAGGAAATAAAGAGCTCATAGATTATTCCTCCACCAAAGGGGCGGTGGTCTCTTTTACCCGCTCTTTAGCCTTATCTCTCGTAGACGCTGGCGTCCGTGTCAACAGTGTAGCTCCCGGTCCGGTATGGACCCCACTGATTCCCTCAAGCTACTCTGCAGAGGAAGTTAGTATCTTTGGTACAGATACACCCTTTAAACGTGCTGCACAGCCTTATGAGCTAGCAGGAGCATATCTCTTTTTAGCGGGCCCTGATTCTTCATATGTTACCGGGACATGTATACATGTCAACGGTGGAGATATGGTCACCAGCTGATACACAACTCACCACGAGAGGAATGTATACCTATGAATAAGATGCCCGATTATGATATTCCTTCTGTCCGTTTAACAAGTGGCATGTATGCCTTAACAAAATTAGCCTGCGCAGGGCTAACATACGTCCTTATCTCCTTACTTATGCTTGGGTTTCCACAACATAACGGCATACCAGAGGGTTGGCCACTTTCGATCCCCTATGCGATTTACGCTTATGGACTGCCAGCCGCACTAGTAGCCGATGTTCTGCTGCGCCTCCTGCGTACCACATCCCACATCGTTTCCCTTGTTGTATACGTAGCCGCAGGTTTCGGTGCAGGTCTATGGCTGGCAGCAGAACAAGGTGCAGAGCTACTGCTGTGGGGCCTGGCTGGAATTTTGGGACTGCTGCTGCTACGAGTGACGCAACTGGGTGTAGAGCGTTCCCCTCTACTACTGCCTGTGTTTGCACTATTTCTACCGCTGCTCTGCTTGCTGCTGTTATAAGCTGCACTCAGAGTGCTTCTATGATATCACCGGCAATAATAGCCGCTGGATTATTCCGCTGACGGGCGGCTCTCTCCCCTGCTAATCCGTGTAGATATACACCAAAAGCTGCTGCCTGCGCCTCATTCAGTCCCTGAGCCAGCAGGCTGGAAATGATGCCCGTTAGCACATCACCGGCTCCACCAGTACCCATGCCGGGATGGCCTGTGGTGTTTACATAAGCTTGCCCTTCAGGCGTTGCTATAACCGTATGTGCTCCTTTTAATACAAGGGTAACCCCATGCTCTTTCGCATATCCCATAGCCAGACTGATGCGGTCCCGTTGCACCTCAGCTGTTGTTATACTAGCAAGACGGGCCATCTCACCTGGATGAGGCGTCAGAATCACCGGATGGCGTCTACTTGCCCAGCTCTTGTAATCAGCTTCAGCTAATATATTTAAAGCATCCGCATCGATCACCAGAGGACAATCCGTCTCTTCCCAGAGATTGCGAAGCCATTCTGTATCAGCCTCGAACCGACCAAGACCGGGACCAATGGCAAGAACATCTCGCTCTTTACTTAGCCTCAGCAGCTCTGAAACGCTCCCTGCTTGCCAGGTTCCATCTTCATTGCCCCCAACATCGGCTAACATGAGCTCAGGGGCAGAACCGATGATACAGGGCAGCAGCTCCTGAGGAAGCGCCCATGTCACTAATCCGCAGCCTGCCCGGAGCGCAGCACGGGCAGAGAGCAGTCCGGCGCCGCTCATTCTTAAGGTGCCGGCAGCAAGAAGGACATGCCCATAAGTACCCTTATGGCCTTCAGGCGAACGCCGGCGGGCCAGATCCACGCCCAGATGGGCATGCAGCACTTCCGGTGTCAGCAGGTGAACCTGCACACCGCTTTCAGGGGCCAAAGAAGACGGAATGCCGATGGCCCGGACCTTCACATGCCCCGCTGCGCCTGCACCGGGGTATTGCAGGAGGCCTCGCTTGAGAAACGCGAGGCAAACCGTCACCGACGCATGAATGCAAGGCTCATGCGTCTCACCGGTGTCCGCGTTCAGACCACTCGGGATGTCCGCGGACACGATCACTTTGCCGCTGCTATTCGCTGCGGCAATCATCTCCGCATAGGCGCCGCGCGGGACTCCCGCGGCGCCGGTGCCGAGCAGCGCATCCAAGATGCCGCTGCACTCGGCAAGGTCCAGCCGATCCCTGCCGTATACCACGGCAGGAAGGCCCATGGCTGCAGCCGCATCGCGCTGCAGGGCGGCCTCGCCGGAGAGCGACTCCGGCGGCACCGCATAAACGAGCGTGACGGCGATGCCGGTCTCGCGAAGATACCGTGCGGCGGCGAGGCCATCGCCGCCGTTGTTGCCTTTGCCGACGAGGATAAACCATCGCTCGGCGGCGGCATTGTCCAAGGTCAGCGCATGATCTGCGCTGACCTGAAATGCATCCTTCCCGGCGTCTTCCCATCCGGCTGCATTTCTGCAGCCCTCTCCACCTCTCCGCCGGCACAGCGCAACGATCTCCTCTGCGATCACTCTTCCCGCATTCTCCATCAGCGCAATAGCTGGAATCCCCAGCCGCTGGATTGTTTCTCCGTCCAGCCTCCGCATTTGCTCAGCAGTTACCAGATACATGGTTTGGCCCCTTTCCGCTACACTTCAATCCACAACTAGCTTGATATCAATAAGCTACAGTAAATCTCGTCCGGCTAAAATTCCCTTCCTCCAGCTCGTCCACCATAGCTACAGCAAAATCTTCTACACTGATTATACTTTCGCCATTCTCATCAAAAACAAGACGGTCGAGTCCAATGCGAAATTGACCTGTACGTCGACCGGAATGAACTACCGCAGCAGGACTGGCATACGTATAATCCAGTTCTGTGTTTTTGTAAATTTCATAAGCTTCCGCATGTGCCTCTGCCAGTGGTCTAATCTGAGCAGGGAAATCTGCCGTATCCATCAACAGCTCTCCTGATTCAGTCTTCAAACTCCCTGCACCACCCACAACTAGCAGTCGATTGAGCCCAGCTTCTTGCATCCCCTCAACAATCGCCTTAGCCGCTGTTAGCAAATCCTTCTCTTGTCCGAGTACTGGACCGTATGCACTGATTACCTCTTCATGACCACGGACTGCAGCTGCGACTGAAGCAGGGTCTAGAACATCTACAGTCGTGATGTGCAGCCGTTCATGTTCAAGGGTTACTGATTCTGGAGTCCGTACCGCAGCTGTTACCTCATGTTTTCTTTTTAAAGCCTCCTGTACTATCGCCTTTCCAATCGTTCCTGATGCACCCAATACTACAACATCCATCTGTTTTTTCCTCACTTTTTCCGGGTAAGGCCAGCGTGCGGCCTTCCTGCTTATTTATATTTTTCAATACTCGTCTCAATAGCCTTTCCCTTACAACCTTTAATCATTATTTATCCCGTGCGGTCCATTTGAAATCAAATCGCATCCGTTAACTTCCAAACGAAAAACCCCTTCACCAATACAAGGGGCACTCTCTACTAAGTAGCATGTCCTCACATTAAGGACGTAAAAACATTCCCTGAGAACGTGGCATGACCGATTCAAAGCCATATTGTGCATACAATTTAGAGGCTTCCCCATCCGCGATTAGACTGACATAAGCCTTGTCCGGTACAGTATGAAGAAAATCCCTGATTTCCCCCATGATCAATTTTCCTAAACCACGACCCTGATAAGAAGGCTTCACTGCGATATCCGTAACCTGAAAAAAGCATCCCCCATCGCCAATCACCCTGCCCATCCCGACCAAGGTATCTTCCTCATACAAGGTTACTGCAAAAATAGAACGAGGCAGCCCTATCGCAGCCCCTTCTGCGCTCATTGCACTCAGTCCAGCCTCTTTTCTCAGTGCTAAATACTGTTCCACTGAAGGACATTCATGACGTATATCCAGCTTTCCTGTTGTCCCCATACCTTTCTCCTCCTAGCATCCTACAACAAAATAAAATTAACGCCGTTCAGCATTGCTGTTCCAACTATATACGACTCAATGGTGCACAGGCAAGACTTGCCTCCGTCGAATATACAATAGCCGCCTGGCACATAGGCCAGGCGGCTTTTTTTATCAACGATTTTCATTATTATGAAGTATTATCTTCTTATTAAATAGGCGATTACTCCCAATAATCTGGTTAACTGATCTGGTATATCGTTTTACTACCACAAGAACAAGTCGTTCCCCTTTAACTTCAAAATAGCTTCCATAAAATAATAATCGCCATAAATGATTGAAACATGAATGTCTTTATGATGATACGCTGCTGAACCGCCCATTAAAAGATGATCGGAATCGGTCGTCCAGTCGCAGCGAGTAGCGTCCACTGTTTTCACGAGCTTCAGCGAGGCGTTCAGGTAGACCTCCTTTTCGTGCTCGCCAACAACTTGGGCGATCTCGATCAGTCCGCAAGCTGCGATCACCGCTGCCGTGGAGTCTTCGTAAGCGGGCTCCTTCGGTTGCCGGAAATCGATTGGAATAACCCCGTTATCCGGAATATTAGCCATAAAATAATGCGCCACCCGTTTGGCTGCCTGCAAATACTCTGGCTTTCCCGTATGCGTATAACTGATCATAAAGCCGTATAAAGCCCAGGTCTGCCCACGTGTCCAGGACGAGCCATCCTCGTAGCCTTGGCCGCCGTAAGTTCGGACCACGCCTCCATGGAACGGATCGAACTCCACGATATGATTCACGGAACCGTCTGGCCTGATAAAAGCTTCTAGAGCGGTGTCCGCATGCCTCATTGCGATTTGCGCATATCGCGGATCTTTAGTCTCTTCGCTCGCCCAATAGAGAAGCGGTAGATTCATCATGCAGTCCACGATCGCCCACCCTCTTGTATCTTCGCTGGCCGTATCATCGTTCCAAGCGCGGATAAATCCGCCTGCCAGATTAAATCGTCCAGCAAGTAAGTTGGCGGCGTGCATTGCCCTCTTACGAGATTCCGGATTTCCGGTAACTTTATAATTGGCCAAGCTCGTAGGCAACCACATAAATCCGACATCATGATGCAGACCGTAGAATTGATGGAAGCAGGCATCCAATGCATCCTCCGTGAAATTGGCGATTTCCTTGTACTTCTGAGCGCCGGTTTCATGGTACATGAGCCACATCATACCGCCCCAAAATCCATTCGTCCACCAGTTGATATCTTTTTCGATCTGATTGTCGTGCGTGCCATTTCTTGTCGTGTATGGAATTTTGTATCTTGATCGTTCACATACGACGTCCATTTTGTCCGTTAGTTTAGCTATGACATTATCTACCCAAATTTGATCATCAGCCTGAAGGTTCAACAATCTGCTCACTCCTATTTTTAACTTTCTAAGGGTCACCCCTTTTCAAGCCCGTTTGCTTATGTGCATATCTCTTTCGTTTATCGAAACCAAGTACTGATCTCCAAGCTCGAAGCTAAATACACCTTCCTCTTCTTCAATAATCTGAACGGCAGGCTGTTGCCCCCCTTGAAAAGGAATAAGCACGGTCAAGAAAGTCATAGTACCGCTGTACCTATCCTGAAAGCGGACCCTTGTCGAAGGCCTTGAGATATCGGTCTCATCGGACAGCCTTCCCTCCAGAAGATCCAATTTCCCCGTATGGCTTGTCGCAATCGCCAGATTTGCAATATCGCTAGTCCCAATCACGCCGCCTAGGCTCTCTTTCACCTCGATAAAATCCAGATGGAAATAACGCTGAACGCTACGATCATTTAGTCCTTCTACCCGATCTGCAATAACAATGAACCGATTATCGACTAGTGAAATATGCCGATGATGGACAACCGGATCATAGTTTGTATGGCTGGCGCTGGCGAGCTGGTAGAAGCCTCTATCCTCTACATTGTAGATTCCACCAGGCTTTTGTGGCCCAAATGTAAAGGAATTAATATACTCGAAATGATCTCGCTCATCGATCAGCAGCGTAGAGTGATAATTCGAGCTCTTAAACTGCTTACGGTCCTCATCATTCCGATAACAAAAAAATCCGGGATCGCAAATCATGTCTTTTCCGAGCGCCGTAAAATCAAAGCTCATCAGATCGATATGGGCATGGGCATTCTGAATCGGGCTTTTACATGTAAACAAAAAACTGAGAGCCTTCGAATCCCAGCCACTGCGGATAATTGCTTGATCCAATGTACGATTCCAGAATGTCGTGGGCTTATCCAATACAAACTCTCTATCCTGCAAGGAATACAGCTCCTCCACAAATTGGCGGACATCGAGCGCTCTCCATACATGCTTACTAGCTTCCCTTACAACTTCGTGTACATCAATCAAATTCGTTGCAAGCCCTAGCCAGGAGCTATCATTCAAGGCATAATACCCATAAACGCCAGACATTACCGCAAGCGGATTTGCAAAAGAGTCTCCGACAGGTACACATTTCCCGGTTGGTCTTAACGAGTAGATCGAGTAATCCAAATTCTTTCTGAACCGTTCCATGTACTCCGCAGAGAAATCAAAATCGAAACGTTTAGCCAGAACGACAGCCAGCCCGAACCAGAACATGCAGCCATTATGATACGATGGACAGCCTTCAATTTGACCGCCATCCTCTGTCAGTTGCGCCATGCTGCACTTTTCGATGCCCTCGATCGCAAAAGCCTTCCATTCCTCAGCTTCATTCAGCTCGGGAAAGTAAAGAGCAGTCGTCAGAAGGCCCAAACATTCCATTAAATAATGGTTATGATCTGCTTTAGGCCACAGCTGAGGCGACACGTTACGCAAAGCTTTTACTTGCTTGTAAATGACTGTTAAATACTTCTCCAAAATTTCTTCCGTGAACAACTCCGAAGGGCCTAGATGCTCCAGAACAAGCGGCCAAATTTTGTAGCCCCGGATACCAATCTCCAAAACCCTCAGCGGATGGCATTCCGTAAAATAGCCAATCGGCTTAGCCAGTAAGTTCTCAGGAATAGTGACCGTTTCGATCCAGTCCAGCATTTCATCGATGACCTTGAGTCCGTATTTGGCGTCCTTGGTGAGCGAGTAGGCTTCCAGTAAATCCTGCCAATGCGTCATGCGATTCAGCTGCCATAAATATTCATTGTCATTATGTCTGCGCTCTAGCCAGCTAGGCGGATTCCCGACAAACTCTCTGACTCCCCCTGTACCAGGAAGCATGATCATTCCTTGATAGGCGAATTCGGCATTCGCAATCGTCTCGCGCACGTGATCAGGCATATGTGCTGCGATATAGGCGGCTTTCTCGTCCATCGGCTCAAGCCGTGAGCGCAAGTTAGCTAACAGCTCCGTCGTAGTCATCGGCTCTTTCAGCAATGATTGCAGATTCATTTATTCATCTCCATTATGTTATTTTGAATTCGAAATGCCCCCTCCGAAATCATCAAGACTCCGGAAGGAGCGATTCCAGCTATTTCATGTAACGGTCGTATGCACCTTGCTCCAGAGCAAGCAAATCCTTGATGCCCAAGCTTTCCAGCTCTTTAATATACTTGCTAAATGTCTCATCGTTTACTGGTTCCACGCCGAGCACCCAACGCTGCAGCTTTTCTTCCACATAAGTCAGTACGCCCGCATTTAACTCCTCAAATTTGCTCCGTTCATCATCTGTATAAGAAATCGGCGGATAAGCCTTCATAATATAGCCATTGTCAATGTATTCCTTGATGCCTTTCAACGCAGTTGCGTTTGTCCATTGTTCTTCGTAAGCGTAGTCTTGATGGAAGGCGAGCTCGATCTGGGCTCCCTCTTCCTGAAGCTGTTGAATGACTGTCTTTTCTTTATTTTTCAATAATGAATCTTTAAACTTCGGTTTGCCGTCCACGAGGTCGTAGTCCTTACCTTCGATGCCAAAGTTCATCAGTCTCCGGCCCTCTTCGGAAAACCAGAAATCCATATATTTGATCGCTTCTACGGGATGCTTGGTAGTCGCCGAGATTCCCCATCCGCTTGCATGCGTCCCCTTGCGGGAACTTTCTTCGATTACTTTGCCTTCAGTGTTCGCTGGAGGCGTCATCGGAACAAAAGAGAAGCCTGGAATCTCAGTCGCAAGAATGTCATTGAAGTTAGCTGTGCTGGCGAACCAGTCGTGCGTCATGCCGCCGACATTGTCTCCGAGCAAAATGTTACGCGCCTTCTCTCCGCGGGTGAAAATTTCTTTATCGATTAAGCCTTCCTTATACCACTTCGCAATATTTTCGATGGCAGTCTTATAACCCGGCTCATACATGCCGTACTTGACGACACCGTTATCCGCGTAAAATCCGCGTTTGGCCGCATCGGCCCCGCCCTGCACGCCCCACTGAATCAGTAGATCGTAAATTCCATCCAGCTTGGACCGGCTGAAGTATGGGATTTCATCGTTTACTCCATTACCGTTCGGATCTTTTTCTTTGAAGGCTTTCAAGAGCGCATACAGCTCATCTACAGTTTTCGGCTGCTCTAGTCCCAATTTATCCAGCCAATCCTGACGTACAAACCAGCCCCTTGCAGCCGGTCCATCTGGCGTAAAGTTAAGGAAATACGTTTTGCCGTTATAGGCTTTCATATATTTAGCTGCATCTGGATGTTCGGAAAAGAACTTTTTAATGTTCGGGGCATATTTTTCAATCAGGTCATCTAGCTCAAGAAAGGCCCCTTCAATCCCAAGGCTGTCATACTGCTCCTTAATTTGATGATGGACCAGATCCGGAATTTTTCCGGAAGCCATCATTGTATTGAACAGTTCTTTACTATTCGTCGAGGCCTTAGATGCAGTACCCTTTAGCTTAATATTGGTCATGGCTTCCGCTTCTTTGAAGACAGGCCAGTTATCGTCGAATATAAACTTATCTGAGTAGTGCATATGGAGCGTCAGTTCAACCGGCTCTTTAGAGATCAAGTTCCCGGATAGTTGTTCTGTATCCGACCCTTTTGAATCATTCGCTGAACTTCCACTATTTTGCGGAGCGTTATTGTTACTACAGCCTGCCAGCAGCATACCGACTGACATCATGATTATTGCAGATGATTTCATCCATTTTTTGTTACCCATATTCATGACCTCCCAATATTGGTTTCTTGATTTCATAGTAAAAGGATTGAAGTAGCCATTAGCCTTTGACGGAACCGATCATGGCGCCTTTGACGAAATATTTCTGAATGAAGGGATAAGCTGCAACAATCGGTATAATGGAGACGATAATAGTTGCATAAATGATCGTTTCCTTAGAATATACCGCCATATTCCCCATTTCGTCGCTCACGTTCATTTCTACGATGAGTTTCTTTAGCAAGACTTGTAGCGGTACCTTACTCTCGTCGCTCAGTAGAATCATCGTCCAGAAATAGCCGTTCCAGCGGTGCACCGCATAGAATAATCCGATCGTTACAAGAGAGGCTTTGGACAGCGGCAAATACACCTTCCATAAAATCGTCAGATCATTTGCTCCGTCAACCTTTGCCGCTTCCTCGAGTTCCTCCGGAATACTCTGGAAGAACGTTCTCATGAGGAAGACATAGAAGGTCGTAATCGCGAAACCAATAATGATCGTAAACCTGTTGTCAAGCATGTTCAAATCTCTGAAATTGAGATACATCGGAATCATGCCCGGTTGGAACCACATTGTCAGCGCGATAAAGAAGCTGATGGCCGTACGCCCCATAACCCGTTTCTTGGACAGGGCATAGGCGCCGCAAATGGTGAGAATTAAATTGACGATTACACCGAATATCGTGTAATAAAACGTGTTAAAATAGGCAATCCAAATCCCCTTTTCCGATAATACCTTTGCATAGGAGTCAAAGTTAATATCGCGCGGCAGCAAGATCACCTTGCCGGTAACGACCGCATCAGAGGAGCTGATGGATGCGGATAAGACATAGACAAACGGATATAATGCAAGCAAAGCGATTATTCCAAGAAATACACAGTTAAAGATATAGAACAGCTTTTCGCCTCTGGTTTTTTTCATCTTCCATCACCTACCATAATCCAGTCTCTGTTAACTTCTTGCTCATCTTGTTGGCAAATACGACTAGAATAAATCCAACGACGGCATTGAACAGTCCCACCGCTGTCGCCAGGTCGTAACGTGCATCCTGTAAACCGGACCGGTACACGTAGGTGTTAATAACGTCGGCCGTCTCATAGGTGGCTGGCTGATACAGAAGAATGATCGCCTCATAGCCTACTTCCAACATGGAGCCCACCTTCATGACAAGCATGATTGCGATCGTCGGAATGATGGCGGGAAGCGTGATATGCCACATTTGCTTCCATTTATTAGCTCCATCAATAACCGCTGCTTCATACAAAGCCGGATTGACACCGGACAATGCAGCTATATAGATGATGGTACCAAATCCCGCTTCCTTCCAAATATCCATGGACCCGATAAAAATCGTACGGAAATAATCGGGATTGGTCAGAAAGTATTGCTTTTCTCCACCCATCATTTCGATCAGGATATTGATAATGCCGTTGCTAGGAGCCAAAAAGTTAGTCACAATCCCAGCTACGACAACGACCGAAATAAAATGGGGCAAATACGTGAAGGTCTGCACCGTTGCTTTGAATACCCCATTCTTCAATTCGTTAAATAACAAAGCGAGGATAATCGGCACAGGGAACGCGAACAGCAATTGATACAAACTGAGCAGTACTGTGTTTTTTAATAGCCGCCAGAAATATGGACTTTTAAAAAAGGTCTCGAAGTGTTCAAATCCAACCCAGGGACTCGCTTCAATTCCTTTATATACACTGAAATCCTTAAAGGCGATTTGCAGGCCATACATCGGCTTATACGCAAAGATGATATACCAAGCCAGAAACGGTATCAGGAGTAGATAAAGATAACGGTCCCTGATCAGGTTGGTTTTTATTTCTTTAAAGTTAAGCAGCACTCTCTTCTCCTCTCGCAACGATGTTTAGCTGATCCCCTCAGGAGCGCTCCCAATTGAAAGGTCAGCGTTGCAATTTAAACTATAGGAATGAATGTAAGCGCTGTCTATCGCCATTATTTCATCTAGCGGCATCTCTTTATGTCTGGGTTCATAATGTGCATTATTTTATGTATCAACAATTTCTCGTTATATAGAGAAACGCCCGTCGAACATACAATAGCCGCCTGGCAATTAAGCTAGGCGGCTTTGTTTTGAATCAACAGTTCTCATTACTTGAAGCCTCATTCCTTCTCGTTAAGCTTCTTTGCGTATTGGCCAGGAGCTAACCCTTCATACTTGCGGAACATGCGAATAAACGTGTTTGCATTATTGCACCCGACCATTAGTGCTAAATCTCCAATTTTGATATCTTTCTGCTGACGCATAATCTCTTTAGCTTGCTGCACACGATAAAAATTCAAGTAATCTTTAAAATTTTCTCCGGAATGATTTTTGAAAGCGATACTGACATAACCAGGAGAGAAGTTAAACTCCTCCGCTATCATGCTAAGCGATAAATCCCTATTGTAGTTGTCATGAATATATTCAATCATCCGCTTTACCGTACTGTTATCCATCATTTCATTCTGCTGATCAATCGTATCCATCATGGCGCCGAACAAGGAAGTAATGGCGGAAACCATAAGCTCCTTCGATTCGCCGTGCTGTACGATGTCCAGAGATTCCTTATGAGCTTGAACGAACTCTTCAAAAGGCATATTTAACTGCTGGATAATTCGGCTCAGCGTAGCCAACACAAGCAGGCTGAACTGGTCGAGCTGCTGCCTGGTTAACTGCCTTTGCTCCAGATTTTCTGATAGCAGACGGTTTAGCGTATTTAAAGCATTCTCCCGCTTGCCGCGAATCACATAGCTGATCAGCTCGCGTTCCGTATCGATAGGATAATAATAGCTGACCATCTGCACTTGACTGAGTTGTTTATAAGTAATGACGGAAGTCTTGTCCACAGCCGATCTTCTCTTCAGAATATCAAGTGCCTGGATAAGGGAGCGGTCAATTTCCCCAGCAGAAATTACAGGCTGGCCTACAGCTGCAGTCAATCCGTATGCATGCGCGTCCTCGATTTGAGCCATCGCTTTCATGAGCTTCTTCTGAATGGATTCCGTATCGGATTCACTGATTATGAAGACAAATTTGGTGAAATCATGATCAAGCAGTTCACAAGGGAAATGAACCTTCAACTGCTCATGAATAATCAAGGAAGTCTTTGATTTTATCGTAAGAATCGCATCTTTCGAATATTGCTCCTCCAATTCCTTAGCGTTCGAGAATGAAATCACACAAACGCTCAAGTTGCTAGAAAGGCTTTGCAGTTGATGTGCATTTAGCAGGTCATCCACCTTGTCAGGTGGAACGAGTCCATGGAGCAAATCCCGCAGGAACTTGTCTCTCATCGAAAGCTTGTGCTCATCTAGCGCGGATTTCATCTGTTCATTGGCTTTACTTATAGTCGTCGCTGTCTCATTCAAGAAAGCGAATTCGTCTGCTCCCGAAGGCTCACCGTAGCTCTTGAACAATCCGACGAGATGACCCACAGGCCGGTACATGCGCCTGGAAACTGTATAGGCGAACGCAAGTCCCACAAAGATAAGAATGGCTAATAAAAGTACAGTCCCTTTTAAATTGGGGGAAAAGGAGTCCACCAAAGAGTAGTTCTGTGTAACATACATATACGACCATTGCGGCATTGTATTCGAGCGGATTAAATGGAAATCGAATTCATCATTGGATAGCTTCTTATAATCCACGGTTGCCTGTTCATCCAGTTGTGCCAGTGGATAGGCAAGCAATTGCTTTTCCCGTTTATCGTCAAAGCTTGATTTAAGCGTTACGTATCGGCCATTTTCGATAATGGCAAAAGCTTCTTGCGCATCAGGTGATAGGGGTGGCAGCAGCAATTGTTCAAAGAATGAGACCACAAAAAATAATGAGTTCCCTATTCCTACCCGTTCCGGATTAACGATTCTTATGGATGCGCTTTCATTGTTCGTCGACGTTGTATTTCGGCTGCTCGATACCGTTATGTTTGGACTCGTGCTGTCTGTACCTAATTGTGCCAAATCCTCATTAGTGATTCCCATATCTTCCATATAGCGTCTTCTATCCGACGAAATTTGCGGCGTAATAACCAAATCGTCGTTAGTCTTCATTAAATCGATGCTATAGCCGAATTCAGAGAATGCATCTATATGATTTTTCAGTGCATAAGAGGCTTGCGTGATCTCATAATAATCGCGATCTTTTTCAGCGAATTTAACAACATGATCATCTAATCTCAATTGTGTAATTAAATTGAAAGAAACACCGAGTTTCGTGTCAATTTTGTCGCGCGATTGCATGAGAAAATTCTGCTGCTTCTGGCTTAATTCCGATCGCACGTTTTGGCTGTCCTTAAAAAAAGAAAGGCAGACAGCAATCATAGTGTAAGCGAAAATAATAACCAGATAAGCGATAAGTAGTTTTGTGAAAAAGGATTTTCTAAGCAATGTGATCTCCCCTTGATGATTCCTTTATAAATTGAAAATCACCCAATGGTAAAATTCGTATCCTTATTGGGTGAGCGTATATCTTTACACTCTTTTGGAAATATCTAACTCACACTATATATGAATATGAAAATACCGTCCATTCCCAAAATTCATACACATCCGCCAAAGTGGTAAGTATTATATTCTTGAATCCTATTACTCACTGTGTGGAATAGTATTTATAACAATATTCTAAAAAGGTTGGTGGCATAATGTCTCCTGTAGCAAAGCTGTTTAAATGGGGAACGTGTGTGTATGAGGCTTTTCTGGCTCTGCCTGTCCTCGGCGGTCTCTTTATTATAGCGAATGGTTGGGTCCCACTTGCCGTTGCCTTTTTACTCCACGCTGTAGCCATTGTAATCCTGCAAAGAGAGCGGAAACCCATCGTAGGGAATGTTCTAGGCATTATCACCTCGATTTTAGCGTTTATTCCACTCTTAGGTTGGATCATGCATGGCATCACTGCGCTCGTACTGCTCGTTGAAGGGATTTCCTCTTCACGTCAGGCAAATCGTTCTTAATAAGAGCACCTAAATCGTCAGAAAAATAACCCGCCCCTATTCAGGAGTGGGTTATTAGCGTTTATTCTTAAATATGATATATACCTTTATGATTGCCCGAGATTGTATCAACGTCCTGCCGATTGGGAATCGGCCCGCCGGGTTCCACTCTCATTAATGTAACGCCCGTTTGCGTTGCCATTGCCATTCTCAAAACGTTTGCGTTCCGTACGCTCCATCTGAACAATCTGACCTTCATGCACTACGATGTGCAAGGAGCCAAATTCCATATCATCCAGAAGCCCTGCAATCCGCGTAAGCCATAAATCATCCACTTTCAGCGGTTTAGCCATTCTCTAGCCTCCCTTTCCCCATCCAAAGGATTATATCCGCCTAAATTCCATAATTCCGTTATTACCAACCCGTATACTATGAATTAACTTAGCACGGAACCAAAAGTACTGTCAATGGGCATTTTTTCGTGATAACCAGCTTTTAATAATCATCGTCACCAAAGCCAACAACAGGAGCAGTGAAGCTACTGCAAAAGAGGCTGAAAATTGATATTCATTGTACAAAATCTCAACATGCAGCGGCAGTGTATTCGTCTCCCCACGTATATGCCCGGACACCACAGAAACTGCGCCGAACTCGCCCATGGCCCGCGCATTACACAAAATAATACCGTACAATAAACCCCATTTAATATTAGGAAGCGTGACTCTGAAAAAGATTTGCCACCCATGTGCTCCGAGGGTAATCGCTGCCTCTTCCTCCTGTGTCCCTTGATCCTCCATCAATGGGATCAACTCACGCGCCACAAAGGGAAAGGTCACAAACAGCGTGGCCAACACGATGCCTGGAAGCGCAAATACGATCTTGATATCATGGGCGCTCAGCCAAGGGCCAAACCAACCGTTGGCGCCGAAGACGAGCACAAAGATCAGACCGCCGATGACAGGCGATACTGCAAAGGGGAGATCTATCAAGGTAATGAGAAACCCTTTACCGCGAAAACGAAACTTGGTTACTGCCCATGCAGCCGCTACACCAAAAAAGGTATTCAGTGGTACAGTGATCGCTGCAACAAGCAACGTCAGCCGCAAAGCGGAACGGGCATCTGGATCGGTCAGAGCAGCTATATATACGTCCCAGCCCTTTTTGAGTGCCTCTGTCAGCACGACAATCAAAGGCAAGGCAATCAGCCAAAAAAGGACTAGTCCAGCAGCTCCGATCAACACCCATTTTACAGCCTTGGTTTCCGTTGTCGCTGGCGAGGACGTATTCTTCTGTAGCCGGGGGGCTTGGAGTGGGATGGTGCCTGCCACAAGTTATTCCTCCTTTAAAGGGTTTTACGAAAGCATGATTAGCTTTTGAAAAATACTGAATCGACGGTAGATATGAAGTGTCTTCGAGTAAATTTGGGAGTTACCGGATGGTCTGCTATCTCCGAATTTGTTGACCCTAATTACTGGTAATGAGTCACTCCAAGGAATATTGGACTTCCGATCGCTGTTATCCTCAGATTTCCTGATTTGAACCGCTCCTCGCGGTAGAAATCCGAGGATAAAGGCGAACGCTGGCGCTTCTCCAGTTCCAAAATTCCTCTCCGCTCCTTTTTACCAGTCATCTGGTTTCAAAACTCGAGATCGCTATCGCTCCTCCAAC
>Ga0153923_100118_pt1 | contig 37642 bp, 26 predicted proteins | sample TSNJ007MetaG_FD_104682 | JGI IMG/M metagenome (GOLD analysis project Ga0153923, IMG submission 104682) | Attine ant fungus gardens microbial communities from New Jersey, USA - TSNJ007 MetaG | ecosystem: Host-associated > Fungi > Mycelium > Unclassified | place: USA: New Jersey, Brendon T. Byrne...
ATGTATTAGGCACGCCGCCAGCGTTCGTCCTGAGCCAGGATCAAACTCTCCAATTAGTATTGAAAAGAGCGATATGCTCATTTTGAAACATCTGACGAGAAAATTAATTCTCTAATTTTGGATATCACTTTCGTGATTTCCTACTCACTCGTTGTTCAGTTTTCAAAGATCAAGTTCTCGTTGGCGCCGTTTAATGTCTCAGCAGCAACTCTTATAATATATCATGTTGTTCTCAGTAATGCAAGCTTTATTTTTCGAAAGCCGTTTATATAACTCTCTCAAACATTGCCTGTACGCTGTCTAACAACGCTTAACTATAATAACCTATCTATTCATAGAAAAGCAACCCCTAATAGAAAAATAAACAACTAGCTTAATAATTAAGCTGGTTGTTTATTTAATAGAGTTATGAATCTAGCGATGCAAATTAATAGTATTTTGCTGCAGTATACTTACTTGAAGCCTTAATAAAATCCGTATTCTTCTTACTCTTCGCTGACGATGCATCTACCGTTGTATCAATAGTAACCCATTTCCCATCCATCAACACTTCATTCCATGCATGGTATTGCGTAACGTAGCTAGTATTCCCCATCACCAATTTAGCAGGCACATCTACACTACGCAGCATTGCGGCAAAAAGAGAAGCATAGTCATAGCAGATTCCTTTTTTAGTATTCAAAGTGTTGTTAATGTTCGGAATGTAATCTGTTGTTACGTTATTAGCAAGAGAATAATCGTATTGTACATTAGCAACTATATAGTTATAGATTGCCTTAACTTTCTCTTCATCTGTTGTTTTGCCTTTTGTAAGCTCTTTTGCCTTAAGGATCGCTTTATCAGAAGAACTCCATTTCACATTCTGTACGGAGCCCAAATATACGGAATTCGAGTCACTCATGGTTACGTCTACTACTTCGGAATATAACGCTTTGTATTTATTGCCGGTTGTGTTCTCAAGAACAGAAACCTTATAAGTACCATTACCTTGTTGTAAAGGGAAGTCCTCAGCTTGTCCAGAAGCATATAAGTTATATGTATAGCTGCTGTTGTCTTTAGTGATCATGAGTTTGATTCTTTTATCTTTCGGAATATCATAGTTAATTCCAATAACACCTTGAGCCACTTTCGATGTAATCAACCAGCTTGCATCTACACTTGCGGCTTGAGCTGTGCTTACCGGAACCGCAGTAATCAGTACGAACAGCGCCACCATCATAAAATAAACCTTTTTCACGGATAAAACCCCTTTCGGTAGCTGGCTGCCATCCTTTCGGGAAGGCCCTTTAGCTTTGCGTCCCTACCTTTCGATAGGTTTGCCGTTATCGTATAAGCTCTATCTGTTCTAATTTCACTAGACAAATTAAGAGAATCAGTCCAAGTAGAAATATGAATCTAAGATTCTTATATATTTTATAAAAACAAAAAAAGCCTCTTCATTCGGTAACTGGCTGCCATCCTTACGGGAAGGCCCTTTAGCTTTGCGTCCCTACCTTTCGATAGGTTTGCCGTTTATCGTGTTTAGCTTTTATAGTCTTATACTACCATATTTATCCTCGTAAACAAGAACAAAATTGCTAGATTTACTATTATTTTATAGTTATTTCTCTGTATTTGAATTCTCTTGTTATTTCTCGTCAACGATTAGGAAAGCTTGGCATGAACAATCAAACGATGTGTAGGATCTACTAGTGGGTCACACGTAATTAGAGTAAGAATTTTATCTTTGTTATTCCCGTCTAGAACAGACACATCACTAGGAAGTACAACAGAAATATCATAAACCTCGTAATTATAAGTCTGATCGCTAGTCTTTACCGTAATCGTATCCCCAATCACAACCTCATTCAGCCTGTTAAACAATCTGCCCGTAGTTCTAGCTCTATGTGCAGCTATTGCGGCGTTCCCTATTTCTCCTATTGGAGTTGTTTCTTTCATATGGGCCGCCGCATGCTTCATATTCGCTTTAGTAGCCCCTTCTAATACAGGTAGCTTCAGATCGATCTTATCGATCTCAATTAATGCGATAACTTTGCCACCCACTTCAATTTCCGGTTCCGGCTTTTCTGTTTCTTGCGGCTGTGCTTGTGCATCTAAAGCTGATTCCTCCGCTAGTAGCTGAGTGACCTCGGCATATCTGCTCTTTAGATCAGGTGGTGGAGTACTTTCACTGGTGCTCAGTTCAGCTGATTCTAATAGCTTATCCTGCTGCCAGTCGTTATACCATTCGTTAGCTTTTGGATAGAGCATGATAAGGATCCCAGCCAGTATGAGCACATACGAGAATTTACGCATGATTTTCACCTCCGTAGATTGGTTCTACTGAACTTTAGAATACCCATTTACGACTTCCGAAGAAGTTAATGATCACCGTCACAAACGTTACTAATACCTTAGAGATCAACACTTGAATGCCTAGTTTGTCAGTCAACAGATGCATTAGCAACAGCGATATTCCGAGTACTACCAGATTCAGTACGATAAACTTCAGCAACTGCGTCTTATCAAAACCCTCTTTATTACCACGATCACGATCCTTGAAGGTTACTTTTTTATTCAAAATAAAGCTGTTCGCTGTCCCTGCACTATAAGAAATCACCTGTGCCAACGCATATACCATCCCAAGTGAGTTCAGTAATGTGAAGATTACGAAATCAATGAGGGTATTTACCAGACCTACAGCATTAAATTTGAGAAACTGTATGAAAGCAGTCCGAAAGTTCTTATCTGACATCTTTGTAATCCTTCCGGCGATCCACTTCTTCTTCGTTACGATATCCTATGGTCTCACTGACAATATACAACGGTCTATCCTTAGACTCGTCATAAATCCGTCCAATATACTCACCGATTACACCTAGCAGCATCAGAACGATACCGTTAAAGAGCAAATTGACCCCTACAATGGAAGCCCAACCTGGAACCGTCCATGAGGTGAAAAAAATTCTTTGAAACAATACGAAGAATAAATAGAGAAAGCTCGAGAAGGAAAGAAAGAATCCGACATACGTAGCAATCTTAAGTGGTTTATGCGAAAAGGAAGTGATCCCATCCAGCGCAAAACGAATCATTTTCTTAAGAGGATACTTAGTTTCTCCTGCAAATCGTTCTTCCCGCTCATATTCCACCATCGTCTGCTTGAAGCCGACCCAGCTCACTAAACCTCTGACATACCGGTTTTTTTCCTTGAGACCTCGCAAGACATCACATACCTTACGATCAATAAGACGGAAATCACCTGTGTCCGTAGGAATGTCTACACTTGTCATGCTGCTGAGTAATCGATAAAAGATCTTAGCCGTTACCTTTTTGAACATCGTTTCTCCACGGCGCTTCAGCCGCTTCGCATACACAACGTCATAACCCTCTTTCCACTTCTCGATCATTTGCAAAATGACCTCCGGTGGATCTTGAAGGTCAGCATCAATAACAACAACCGCTTGACCTTCGGCATAGTCCATGCCAGCTGTAATTGCTACCTGATGTCCGAAATTACGCGAGAAGTCAATTAGCTTGACGCATTCATCCCGATCACTGATCTCCCGAATCATCTGGGCCGAACGATCACGACTTCCGTCATTTACGAAGACTAGCTCATAAGTATCGCCGCATTCGTCCATTACTTTTTTCAAACGTTCATAAGTAACGCTAATTACTTGCTCCTCATTGAACATGGGTACAATTACACTATATCTGGCTTTCACCTTTATTCCTCCTAAAAGCTTTATGGAGCGTTACATCTTTCTGTACTTCATAATAACGCTGTAAGCATAAACTTATTATTATAGATATTATAAAAAATCTTAGAAAACCCAAGATGGGAACCAACGCAGCATATTCTTCACATAATCTCCGCTTACCTGCATCCCTGACAGGACAGGGTAGAACGCGACAAAGAGCAGTAAAGCAACAGCCACATAGACATAACTAACATAACGAGCCTCAGGATATTTGCTATCTAGCAACTTCATTATATATACAATACCAAGAATCATAAAAGGCACCATAGCAAAATAATGGTAGATAAAGGTTTCCCTTGGGACAAGCATCCACGGAACATATTGTGAGAAAAAGGCGATCCAGATCATATAAAGGGTCTTATCTTTGCGTTTCAGTGTAATCCACAGTGTTGCCAGCATTGCGAAAATCCCCGTCCACCAAATAAGCGGATTCCCCATAGTCACTATACTGCTGACCTGACCTTGCGGCAATCCCTCACTACCACTGAAGAACCAGACGGGTCTCTTCATAAACGGCCATTGCCACCAGGAGGAAGCAAAAGGATGTGTAGCTACAAGCTGACTGTGATAGTTGTACATGTTCTTTTGGGAATCAATCAAGCCTTTTATAGTAAAGCCCTCTGCGGATGCAGATAAACCCGGAACAAAAGATAAACTATAAATAATGACCGGTATGATTACGAAAAATGCAACACAACTAGCTAGCGTAATAATGGTATTTTTCCAGAACGAATTCACGGCTTCGCGACAGGTGCCCAGCAGTTCCTTATCTTTGATCTTCCCTTCCGCGAGCAACCGTCCCGATGCTTGGTATTCTCTGTAGCGCTCGAAGAGCGAGATAGCTAGCATAATGGCCAGCCCAGCTCCTCCGTACAGTACAATCCACTTGGAGGCGACACCAATTCCGAAGAATAGCCCGGACCAGAACAACGGAATTAGCGTTTTTCTTAAGGGTTGCCTGAAGAAATTCATAGTGTAATATCGCTGCATGAAATAAAACATTAACATGATGAAGAATACTCCGTATACATCGATCGTAGAGATTCTTGTTTGTGTGAAATGCATGAAATCCAGTGCGAACAATCCAGCTGCAAGTGCTGCGTATTTGCTCTTTTTAAAGAGCCGTAGTGCCATTACATAAATGAGAGGTAGCATGGCAATCCCGAACAATGTTCCGATAATACGCCAGCCGAAAGGATTGACTCCAAACAGTTCCATCCCTACTGCGATCAATAGCTTGCCTAGTGGTGGATGCGTGTTCTCATAAGGCACAATCCCGTGTGTATATTCATAAGCTGTCCGTGCATGGTAGATCTCGTCAAAATAAGTGCTATTCATAAAGTTAGAATATTCAGGGATGAGCGACTGCTCGTCAAAAAGATTGGCAGGCTCTCCTCTTTTAGCGACTGCATTAGCATCCGGTGTAACACCGGCTATAGAAAGAGGTACTCTTTCGCCTCCCTGCTCATAGAAGGCCATTTCATTTAAAGTGAACCCTGGAGATGTAACTGTAAACTTCACGTATCTTGCTGCAACGTTCAGAGGTTGGCTTTTCCAGATGAAGACATTCCCAACATCCTCGCTTACATCCAGTGGACTACTCCAGACCTCAGGGGATTCACTGAATTCGAGCTTAAACTTCCCGGTACCTACGCCACCGAAGATATTCACTCGTTCCAATTGTTTGCTCTGTCCTAGATCTACATAGAAGCTTTCACCGCTGGCAGCTGGCTCCCACAAGGTCTCTGGAGATTTAGTAGAACCTAAATTATATAAAGCAATTGCCGCGTAAACGGCAGTAATGGCAAGAATACATATCCAATCTATACGCTTAAACTTCATCGCTTAAGTCTCCCTCCCTTCTGGTGCGGTCTTATTTGCTCGACGACTTTAAGGTCTTCTTCATATTTTTCTTCAGGTGTTGGTGGTGCTGGAAGAGGCTTTACTCCCCCACGAACATACACGTCGTAACCGATGTAGAGCATGTATAGCAATAATGACAGGTTAGCAATAGAAGTGACCAAAACGATTCCATCTGCACCTGGATTTACACCTGCATTTAGATGGGTCAACGTATAAGCCACATTGATATACTGCGTTAAGCTGAATCCAAGGAATAGGGATAAAAACCTACGATCCCGACTCGCTATATAAGTGAACATACATAGAATAACTGCAGGGAACATATAACGTTCATGCATTTTGGTTCCAAGCACAAAAACTACTACAATGAGCGCCATACCGATAAAGTAGGATTTGGATAAATCCAAGCGATCTTTTTTGAAGGAATAAAACGTTGCTATGGCTACTGCCACTAAAATAAATATGAAGCCCCATACACGGTAAGTAATACCTAACCAAGTTAGGTCAAGAGATGACCACATCGGGTCAGTCAATGCATATAGATTAAATGCATTCACAGAAGAATAGGGATAGGAAGATAACGTACTCTTATACAGATTAATAAGGCCAACTAAACCACCGTTATTCCAGAAAAATGGTGCCGCGAGCAATCCGAATATCCCTAATCCGTACAAAGCTCCAAATCCAAGCTGCTTCCAAGCGCGGTGATGATAGAAAGCAAACAATAATACCGGTGTGAATATTAACGCTTGTGGTTTAATTAAAGTTGCTATTGCAAACAAAATCGCGGATTGAACAAACTTTTTGTTCGCAGCGCCATGGATACTGAGCAACAGGAAAATCAGAAAGAATGAATCCGCTTGTCCCCACGCCGCTGAATTAACAAGCACCGCCGGATTAAACAGAAATAATAGAGTTAAGCCAAAAGCGATCCCTGAGCCGAGTTTTTTGCGGGACATTTTATATATGAAGAAACCCAATACCAAATCAGAAATAATCGCTGGCAGTTTGAATAGCAGATTCTCTCCACCCGAACCATGCACAAAGCCAAATACACCGCGAATAAAACTAAGAATGTACAAAATGTACAAATAACCAGGAGGATAATCGGCAAAATACCCTTCTTCATAAAACTTGCCTGGACCTAAATCAACCATACGCTGACCCCAAGCTATAAAGGTATTCATGTCGTTCTGATAGCCTTGAGCAGTCAGACCAATCCAGACCCTTAGGATAAAAGCAACCCCGATGGCAATGCTCAGCCATTTGGAATAGACATTCTCAGGTTGCTTCATAAGCTTCTCACTGCGGAATGCCTTGGTATAAAGTACTGCAAAAAATACACTGAAAAGCGCTGAGATCAGCAGCATCTTGGTTGGAGATACCTTATGTGGGGTATCCGCTTTTTTGCCACCAGCATCCTGACTAACTGCTGCACTATCCAGCGAAATGACGTTGGCCCCTTCGGGAGCAGCGTCTAATTTTTCTACAGACAAATCATCAAAATAAGCTTTACCTTGAATCAAGCTGGAGTAGCCCCCCAAACTTGCACCTATGCCGAATTCTTTCTGCTTAGGTCCTGTCTGGCCTATGTATTCAAGATACTGCCACTCTCCTGCCGTATCCGTTACACTGGGATAACCCCCACCTACTCCAACGGCAAGTATATTAGCGCCCATTCCCTCGCCTGCGGTACTTACTACTTTGATCCATCCAGAGATTTTATAATAGCTGTCCGGCGTTGCCTTAATCGTCTGCACCCATTTCAAATGATTGGGCTCGATATTCTCAATGACTGCCGCTTTACTACCGGAGTGAACCTCGTCCGATTGGATTGAAAGTATGCCCGAGTTGTCTCCAGAAATCCACATATCCTTAGTCCAGTTAGAAGGAGCGTCCTCTCCTCCCTCCTCAAATCCAGGGTTCTGCAATAGATTTCCGTCTGCATAAATGCTTGTTACAGGAAGCAAAAACAATAACAGCATCAATACAGTCATTGCGGCCGTACGTGTACTCTTGATCATCGTTCCAACCTCACCTCGTCTATATTAATCCAGCCTTTACCGCCTTTAATAAAAATTTCAGTTTGCTCATTCTGACCGATAGATACCATTGGAAGTGTAAGCTCTTGATAAACCTCACTAGCAGGTATTTCAGCCTCCGCCCGCACTACGCCATTAACTCGGACGCCAACCCTTCCTTCTTCTCCACCAGCACTAACCATTATACCAAGCTTATATTCTCCAGGTTCTGCTATTCTGATAGATTGTGTAATCGTTTTGTCAAATCCCGGATCAAGATAGGCCAGATAACTTCCATTATAGGGATTATTGGTTGCCACACCCGTACCGGATGAGAAGCTCCAGCCTGATATCCCCTCTTCAAATCCTCCATTTGTAAATTCCGAGATTCCCTCTACTACCCCAGTCTTAGCGGTCACAACAGTATAGTTGGCAAAACGTTTAACCGAATAATTTTCGCTTTCAGCAGGAATGGGATCACCATTCCACAAGATATATGTCGCTGTCTCTCCCGGAACTATGCTTGAATATCCAAATCTATATCTCCCAAAGGAAGACACCTGCTGAAATGCACCTCCAGGATTAGAATAATTAACGGTTGCTAAGAAATCATGGGGATTGATCTGCTCATAAAAAAGCACATAAATATAAGGCATATTAACTTTATCAGTCAAGTAGATGTTCCCAGCACTCTCTTCAGAAGCATATTGTATAGCCTCACCGAAAGATTCATAGAAAACTGGTCCTATCTCTTTAGGATAATCACGGAAATAAACTGTAGTGAATAGAACAAAAAATAAGCTAAAGGTTACAGCCGACAGAATTCCTAATACTTTTACTTTCTTGCTTAACCACATAAACCCTGCAACAATCAGCAAAATGATTGGATAGAAAATCACATTCATCCGATTAATGTTTACGTTCGTAACAAAGGTCATCAAAACGGAAACAAACAGCCAAAGTAAAATAACGAGCAGTCCCGTCCGCTCACGACCACGGTTCCGTATTGTCGTTAACATAAATATAAGTCCTATAAGTACAAAGGGTAACGCAATAGGATACGCGTATCCATAAGGTGAAATCGAATTCCAAGGCAAACCATCAGACCCGCTAATTAATATCTTCAAAAATTCCCGGAAATTGCTTAATGCTGTATGTAATAGTTGCCCTCCGAATATAGAAGTTACCTGTTCCACACGCGGCGTTGTCAATCTCGGAATTGAGAACAATGGGGTCAAAATCCCCTCTAGCGACAATCGATTGATCATAATAAATAGGAAGATTGGGAGTGCCATTAATATAAACAGAGCACAGTTCCATAGAATGGTCCGAAGCTTTAGTGCTCTTGTATAGAATAGAAGAATTCCAGCACCTAAAGCAAATATCGGCACAAAAAAATAGGATGTTCCATAGGCATAAAGTGAAAGGGCAAGCATAATTGTAAAGCCATAAGACCACTTCGGAATTTGAAATGATTTAAGTAACATATAAACGGAGAACAGAATCAGGGTGGGGAATAAATTAGATTCCAGTGCCCATCTTGACATCATAATATGCCAAGGATTAATTGCGATAAAAAACATCGCCACAATACCAGCAGTTCTGGAAGTAAATAGCTCTTTGGAAAGAAGATAGAATACGAGCATACCCAGTAGACCCATGATTAAGCTAACCGCACGTACAGACATTGGAGTAAGTCCGAACAATAATATGAAAGGCATTGATAAGTAAGCATAAAGTGCATTCTGTCCGCTTCCCCAAGCAATGAGGTGAATAGGTAAATGAATACCATTGCGGTCTATTCCATAATGAAGAATAGCGTAAGCATCATAACCTATAGATGCCTCATCCTGATTCAAGCCACCTGGAATCGAACCAAAGTAAAAAATGCGAATCACAGCCCCCAGCAAAAACAATAAGAGAGGCCAAGGATTACTTTTAAAATAAGAAGACCAATTGCTAAATCTTGTGGACAACATTCATCACCTCTTCAACAATATAATCTAAATATTGGATGATGGAAAGGAAGAACATCCAACAAGTTAAGTAGGAGAATACATAATCCAAAATAAAAAAAACGGCCCCTTCAGTAATGAAGGAGCCCAAGATGAATTTCAGAAATACTGTATATATGTTAGCCCTCGCTACCAAGGAATACATAACGGAGAACGATCAGGATCGCAAGTACCCACATCATCCAGTGAATATCGTATTTCTTCTTACCTGCAAGGTTAGCAACAGAAGCAAGGATTACATAAGTTACGATACCAAAGGAGATACCGTTAGCAATATTATAAGTGAAAGGCATGATTACAAGTGTTAGGAACGCTGGAATTGCAACAACCATATCTTGAAAATCGATTTGACGGATCGATTGTGCCATCAGCACACCTACGACGATCAATGCTGCGGCTGTAGCAGATCCAGGAATAAGAGCAACCACTGGAGCAAGGAACAATGCAAGCAAGAAACATACGCCCGTTGTTACAGCTGTAAGACCTGTACGTCCACCTTCAGCAACACCTGCCGCGCTTTCTACAAAAGCAGTAGTAGTCGAAGTACCCAGTGCCGCACCACCTGCTACAGCAACTGCATCGACAAACATCGCATTACCTACACGTCTATTACCTTCTTCAGGGTTATCCATAATACCTGCGCGTTGAGCCGTACCTACAAGTGTACCAAATGTATCAAACAACTCTACAAATGTGAAAGTTGCAATCGCTGAAACAATACCTGTGTGCAGGATACCATCCCAGTCAAATTGGAAGAAGTTCAATTGTGTGAAGTCAGGAACCCAAGGCGTTGCCGGACTGGACAATGCACTGAAATCAACTACACCCATCAGCATACCAGCGACAGTTGTTCCCAAGATACCGAATAAAATCGCACCTTTAACGTTCAATACCATCAGGATAGAGATTAGAAGAAGTCCGATAATTACCAATTGGACATTGGAATTCTCTAGGCTACCCATGTGAATGATAGTTTCAAAGGAAAGGACATCTGTGAAAGTGTTAGCAGGAATGTCTTTACCGGCTTCAACACCAATCGTCATAAGTCCACTGTTCTTAAGACCAAGGATCGTAATGAACATCCCGATACCTACTGTAATCGCATGTTTCAAGCTGTCAGGAATTGCAGTTAGTAAGATCTGTCGCACTCGAGTTACAGTCAGCAAGATAAAGATCAAACCGGAAATAAATACGGCTGTCAGACCCATTTGCCAAGTGAATGGATGCTCTGATGTGGCGGAAGATAGAATTACGGAAGCAAAATATGCGTTAAGTCCCATACCAGGTGCCAACGCCACTGGAAAGTTTATGAACACGCCCATTGCGATGGTGAAAATACCTGCTGCCAGCGCCGTCGCTAGAAATACAGAGTACCAGCCCATATCAATACGGCCAAATGCTGTTAAAGTACTCGGATTAACCGACAAGATGTAAGCCATTGCCATGAACGTGGTCAAGCCCGCCATGATTTCTGTACGAACTGTGGTGCCGTTCTCTTTCAACTTGAAAAACCGATTCAAATTGTTCTCCCCCTAAGGTATGTTGTGTCTGACAGCAACAAAAAGCCGGTATCTGTTAGACACCGGCTCGAAAAAAAGAGTAGCACCCAGGACCATAGCCCTAAATCCAGGACAATGCGGGTTGCTCTGCTCTTCTTAATCGTAGCCAGGTCATTACGGTGACCTCGTAGAAACTTCCAGGCCAATTCCCGGAAATATACGAAAGAATTATGTTGTTGTGCTCTATCATTTTAGGTGGATAGCACGTGAGTTGTCAATGATAAAAAACGAACATTTTCGACTTTATTTTTTCCATTGTTCGTAAATCATGCATTTTCATGCTTTTATCTATCTTCAAACTCGCTCTATCAATGCAGCTTATTAACTATCCAACCACTTTTTATATGGGTATTTTTTACTATGTTTCTAATTATTTATTTCTGGTGTACTGATAACTATGCCAAGAGTTGGCTAAATGCCCTATCGTTAAACAAACTACTGCAATACTCAGCCAAATGGATTTGCCCCAAATCGCTGCCAATCCGAATGCACATACTGGGAGGACTGCCATCGGGATCGGAATAATTCCTAAAGGGTCCCATAACAATTTATATTGCCTCCCCTTAACGAAATATCGAATCCAAAGACCATAATAAATAGCAATCAACAAGACAATAAAGACAGCAATTACGCCAAACTTTACCTGTTGAAAGTTATCCTGTGACATCGCAAGAATACCTATACAACCCAATTGTCCTGCTCTCTCCAAGAGGGTATAGATTGGTTCTGCATCTCGCAAACCCGAAGGTACATTTTCAGGTGGAAACTTAATCATTAGCAAACTTGGAGCAAGAAGGATTAATGCCATTAGTGTGCCGAGAAGAGAAAATCCCATGTTAATTTCTCCCTATGATAGATTTTTCCCATTTTATCACATTCATATTGAGCAGCTATATAGCGTCTATCACATTTTTTTGAATACAAAAAAAACCTGCAGCCCCTTCTTCAATAAGGAGTTGCAGGTGTTTGTTAAGACTCTATCGCAAAAAATCCTTTGAGAAAAATTAGCGAGTGGATGCCCAAAAGGCCAAAGCAAACATTGTCCAGTCATTCATCACGTGCACTATAAACGATGTCCATATATTTTTAGTCTTAAGATATGGATATAGCAGAACGATCCGTGCAATACCAATACCGAGAATAGCTTGGACAATATTCCAATTATACGTTGGTAAATGGTATGCCCCAAATAAAATAGCTGAAACTATGCAGGCTAAAATTATAGCAGACTTTCTACTCATCTTAAGTTTCTTAACTCCAAATGATAGCACGACCAAGAATGGAAGTATCGTGATTAATTCTTCACCAAACAGCATCGGGATCGTTCTCAAGAAGAACGGAATTGCATCAGCAAAATTACCATTGAAACTATCGGTTGCGGGATTAGCGCTCGTACTAAACAATTTCGTAATAAGGAAACCGACAATACCTGTCACAATCAAATTCGCAACGTAAGTTCCAAGAATCAAAAGAATATCTTTAGCTACTAATTTTCTGAATAATGATGTCCATTGACTTCGTGCCACAAAGATTACTGCTGCTAAAGGAAAAATCACATTCATAAAGGGCTGTACATTGGGACCTCCAAACATAATAAGAAACAGAGCAAAACCAACCGCGACAGAAACGAGAAAAATGAGGCTGCTCTTCAAATTTAGACTAGGCGATGACAGTTCACTGTAGAACGGGAAATCATCATTTTTACGCTCAAATCTGAAAAAATCACTTTTATTATTCATATTAAATCAAATCCTTCCAAGGAAATATAAAACTTATGCTTCCATTAATCCATCTAACGTACTTACATCATAATTGCTTTTATGTCCCATTTCGACAAAGGTCTTATAAACAGGACCTTAAATTGAAGAAATTTCCAACGGATTCGATTTATTTACTAATATTTCCAATCAACTCAAAAAACCACAATGAGCAGACTTTCAAATATCAAAATTTCGTAATCAAATTAGATTCTCTCTGAAATATAATAAAAGCTCACGATTTCAATAAGAGGGTGGCGAACGAATTGAATACCTACGGTGAGGTTGTTCGAAATATACGGACCAATAAGGGATTAAGTCAAAAAGAAGTGTATTTAGATATTATCTCGAAATCATATGCCATTGAATTTGAAAAAGGAAACCATGAGATCACATTAAGGCTGTTAGAACAAATTTTAAATCGACTTATGATGGGGATTGATGAGTTTTTCTACATTTATAGAGGTTATAAACTATCTAAACACGATACATTTACCAACAAATATTCCAAAGCCGGAAACAATAACGATCTCGAAGCATTAATTGAGATTTATCAAGAACTACATCAGAGAGAGGATCTGACCTCAAAAATTCATCTGGCAGAAGTCAGGTCTCGTATAAGATTATTGAAGCACTTTAACTTGACGGGTCAGTTTGAGAAGAATGTCATTTTGACAGAAGATATCGAGACGATCACTAACTATCTCAACAATCTCCAATCCTGGACCCTCCAAGAAATGCAGCTGTTCACAAATACTTTAAATTACATAGATTACGATCAAAGAGATATACTCTTTCAAACGCTTATTAAGTCTATGAAAAAATATGAAGCTCACGAACGCGGAAGAGATGTCATATGTGTAATGCTAACCAACATGATTTACGAATTAATTATGATCAATCAAATAAGCTATGCAGAGATCTTACTAGAGAACTTAAATAATATTAGCAGTCCTCAATATCAAACGCTGTTCTTTAAGATTGTATATAAGTATTATAACGGTCTAATTAAAATTAAAAGAAACAGTAAAGAAGAAGGAACGAAGCTTGCTCAATCAGCAATCGATGTATTATATGAATTTGGCGAGCCCTATCAAGCTAAAACATTAGAGTCTATATTGTCACAGATCTTACAATAGATTTTTAGCAAAAGTCCAGTATTTAAGACTTTCCAGCTAGTTGGAAATACATAATAATCTAGTAGAACTTAATTTATAATAAAAAAAGTCGAAAACCCTAAACTACAAGGTTTTTCGACTTTTTAAGTCTATTCCCACTTCATCATTACTTTGTATTTAGATCAGCTTGAGCAGTTGATCTATTCGTTGAAGCGTAAAGGTCGCTTCCTTGCTGTTCACCGCGTCACCTACCGCCGCAACTTCCATTCCTGCATGGACGCCTGCTTGCACTCCGGCTACCGCATCTTCGACAACCAGGCATGCGGATGCATCACATTCCAGCTGACTTGCCGCGAGCAAAAATACTTCCGGGTCCGGCTTGCTTCTTGAGATTTGATTACCGTCGACTACGACGGCGAACCAATCTAACAAGCCTACTTGTTCAAGAATGAACCGCGCATTCTTACTGGAGGACCCTACAGCGGCGGCGACCCCCTTCACCTTTAATCCTTCCAAGGTCTCCGTTACACCGGGTAAGATGTCAGCAGGTGAAAGCTGCTCCAGAAACTTACGATAAATCGTATTTTTCTCCTCTGCTAACGATTGCTTCTGCTCATCTGTAAATTGTTTGTCCGAAGCACCGGATAAAATAATATCCAGACTCTCCATGCGACTCACACCGCGCAATCGGTTATTGACACCCTCATCGAAAGGAATGTTCAGCCGATCTGCTATTTGCTTCCAAGCCTTATAATGAAAATGATCCGTCGATACCAGTACACCGTCAAGGTCAAATATAACGGCACGCATCATAGTCTGGCTTCCCAATAGCCGCAGAACGGATCGACCGGATTGGTTCCTTTAAATTCAGATTTGCCTTGGATTTTGTCAACGATCGCATTCAAGGAATATTCATTTCCTGAGTATGCATTGATGAACGTCGGAATACGCGGCACATCCTGCAAATGGAAAGGGTTCGCCACGGATACGAACATCGTTGGCAATTCTTTAATAAACCATGGAATATCCCCACCGTATGGCGGTGTATAGTTAATACGCAGATCTGTCTTATTACTCGCTGTCGCGTAGTTCGCGAAGTAAAGCGCGAAGTCATATTGTTTCACATAATCCCGAACCGACATGAACATGGCTTGCATGTCCATCGGATCATGGACGGTAACCTCAAATCCAGCATTCCGCAGCTTCTCTACGAATGGCTTATGGGTTCCTCCCGCGGAGAAACTTCCTTCCTCATCACCTAACACGACGAGCAGCATTCTCTTATGCGTTTCCGGTGTAACCGGTAGTAATTGCTGCGTATCTTTCACTAATGTTACGGATTGGTCGGCGCAAGCCTGTGCCCATTGGTGATGTTGCTCAGAACCAATGACCGCTAAAGCTGACTCATCAGGAACCAAGGTATTCGTACGAGCTTGCTCATGCAATCTTAAAGATGCCTTCAAGCCAAGAATACGCGTTACAGCTTGGTTCAAGCGTTCTTCCGTCAGAATGCCGTTACGAATGCCGCTTAGCATATACTCTAGATCTTCCTCGAAGTTCCGATTGAAGAGGAAGATATCGCATCCCGCAGCAATCGCTTTTGGTACAGCCAGCTCACGACGTTCTGCTATTGTAAATCCGGCCATTAACGTGGCATCACTGACGATAACACCGTTAAAGTTCAGCTTCTCGCGCAGCAAATTTTGTAGAATTTCTGACGACAACGAACTTGGAAGCAAATCCTCATCCTTTAATTGTGGATTAAAATGACGTTGATAGGCTGGCTGCATAATGTGTCCGACCATGACCGTATTAGCACCTTCATCAATTAACGTCTGATATACATGTCCAAAAGTCGCATCCCACTCTTCTGTGGAGAGTGAATTTATAGATGTCAGTAAGTGCTGATCCCGATCATCGACCCCGTCACCCGGAAAATGCTTAATCGATACCGCCATACCGTTCTCGTGGGCTGCCTTCATGTAAGCAAGTCCCATATCAAGCACGGTCTCTGGACGATCGCCGAAGGTACGAACATTCGTAATCGGATTGCGGAAATTCATATTAATATCGACAATTGGTCCAAAGGACCAGTTCAATCCCACGGCTCTTCCTTCACTACAAGCCACAGTCCCTAGCTTATACGCCATATCCGGATCATTTGTAGCCGCCACTTGAAGCTGCTTCCCGAAGTAAGTGCCTTCCGTTGCAACCCCATCTCCCCCATTTTCCAGGTTCGCTGCGAGAAGCATCGGTATCTTACTGTTCTCCTGCATGGCTTTATGCGCTGAGCGGATCTCTTGCGCTGGACCCGGACGATACATTAATCCGCCTGGCTGGTATTTTTTCACCATATCGATCAAAGCCGCGTTGTCACCCATCCCTACCGGGCAAAAGAGCTGTCCGACTTTTTCTTCTAACGTTAAGCCTTCTAATGTTTCTTGTACCCATGTAATATCTTGTTCGTTCAGGTTAAATGGTTTCTTCGTCAAATCTACTTGATGTAGCATATTGTTTTCTCCTCTCGATATCATTGAATTTATAATGCAATGTTATTGCGTGCTTTCAAATCTGCTAGCATTTGACTCTCATCTTTATCTAAGGTATAGAACAATAGTGCGATAATGGCTAAGACGTAACAAACAATAGGAATCCAAATAAAATTTAGTTCGATGGCCCGCAATGCCGAAGCCGTCTGCACTGCTCCCGCTTTATAACCGCTAAGTCCAAGCATCCAGGCGGATAACGCGCCGCCAATACCCATACCGAACTTTACACCGAAGCTTGAGGAAGCTGTCAGCAAGCCTTGTGCACGAACCCCTGTTTTCCACTCGCCGTAATCCACGGTATCCACGATCATAATGAACAACAATCCGCCTGCAAAACCGCCACCAAGACTAACAACGACACTTCCAGTTATTAGTAATGTGATGCTGCTCGCTTGATCTCCCATGAACATGATCAGCTGACCGATAATTGAAACGATTAATCCGAATATCATGATATTCCGTTTACCTAATTTTTTGGTTAAGGACGGCACGATGACTAAGGTCAAGATCATGACTAGGTTCAAGCCCATTACCATTGGAATCAGGTCAGGTCTTTCAATTTTATACGTGAAATAGTAGGTTGTCGTCTGGGTCTTCATGATGTTCGCCACCCAGAAAATAAAGTTTATAAACAACATGATTGCCCACGGCCAATTGCCTTTGATCGCTTTCATGCCCTCTTTGACCGGTAAAGATTTCTGAGAAGAAGCGGATACTACACGCTCTTTCGTATTGAAGAATGCATTGATGAACAGCACAAATGCAATTGATGCAAAAATGATCATCGTCCAGGTAAAGCCTTTGGCATCATTGCCTTGCCCTAATTTATGAACAATCGGCAATGTAAAGGTCGTTACGGCAATGGTCCCTACCATGGCAAACAGGACACGAATCGTACCAATAACCGTTCTCTCTTGCGGATCACTCGATAGACTGGGCAGAATAGAAGTGACCGGCAAATTGATACCTGCATATAGAATCCCTAACAGGATATAGGTCACGTAAGCGTACACAATTTGTCCCGACGGACTAATATCCGGTACAGAGAACGTTAGCACAGCGATAACGGAAAATGGCAAGGCTAACCATAGGAACCATGGACGCGATTTTCCCCATCTGGTATTTGTCTTATCGATCATGATCCCGAAGAAAGGGCTGTCAAAAGCATCGATAACCCGGGCGATTAAAAATAATGTACCTACAGCAGCCGCACTCATTCCGATCGAATCTGTGTAGTAGAACAACAGATAGGTTGTTACTACTTGAAAGACGAGATTGGATGCAGTATCGGTAAGTGAATAGCTGATTCGTTCAAACCATGGTACTTGTTTGGTTGACATATGTGTTTACCTCCTGCTCATTATCATGCTTTCATTATAGTAAGCGCTAACAACAATAACTTCCCGCTATTTATCCCTGTTCCATCGCAAATTTAACCTCTTTGAAACCTACTTAAGCTTTGTGGAATTGTAGTAAGGTCAAATATGAACCTGTCAGAGGACAAAAAAGACCCCTACATGCCTGCTAGGGGTCGATTTATCATAGATTAGATTCTTTTCATTTCATATAATTGGACTTCATGCGGTGAAAGTTCTGCTTTGAGATTAAATTGCTGATCGATGAGTTGAACGAAAATTTCCCGTTTCGGAAGACTTACACTCCTTAGATAGGAAATATCCTCCGTATGAAGATGTACGGGGTGTCCCATGTCCACCCAATGATCGTAGGAGCTGCCCCATTGGCGGTTCAACACTGTTTTGCGAATCTGATAGCTGCCTGGCGCAAGGCCCAACAATTCCAAGGTAAGCTCGAGTGGATCGTTATGCTTAAAAATGCGATAGCGATCGTATTCATTCAAATGAGAGACGTCATTACGACGATACAAGGCATCTGTATGTACATAATGGAATAAGAGCACCTGAATCTCATTTCCTTGTCTCGTAATACAATAGTTCTCGCCGCGCTGGATCATCTCAGAACCTAATTTGGCAAGCATTTGATAAGCATGATAAGCAGCTTTCTCAATCCCGTTGTTCGTCATCAGCCCGAGTCCGCCGTGAAACACTTGATTCGGCACAAGAAACTCTTCCAGAAAATCTGTACTCGTCCAATAACAAAGACTATCCACTTGGTCGATCGTATCGATGACGTTCTTCACGATATAAGCGGATTGATAGCATGTATCATGAATCAAGTCTCGTTGGTTGCCGCTCGAATTCCACTCCGTCAAGTGAATCTCCTTGATATTTGCTCCGGATTCAACAACTATATCACGCGCTTTGACGATGACTTGCGATAAATAATCTTCAGCCGCCGACAGTGTCCAATATTTCGACATTTCCTCTGCCGTCCAAACGAATTCCTCCGACATCCCCCCATCGAGCTGCATGGCATCATAAAAAATCTGATCGAACGGGTAGCTATGGAACGATATAAAGTCGGGCAAACAATGGTTTTGCATGCAGAAGTACAGAAAATCCTGTAACCAAGTATCATTAAGAATCGTTGGAGACAACAAGCTTGGCCCCCCCATTCTAAGCTTGGGATACTTCCGGATCACTTCATGGGTTGCCTGATAGAAGGTGAAATACTGCTCTTGAGTCCCGCTCCAAAAGGAGATGACATCAGGTTCATTCCATACTTCAACATACCAAGTAGTCACCTCTTCAACGCCGTATCGCTCGATACAGTGGTCCATCAGTGCTTCGACGAGCCCCATCCAGCGCGTTAATTGATTGGGATAGCTGACATTGCTCTTTTTCACGAAAATTGTCGCATCACCAGACGCCAGCTTCGAAGGCATAAACCCAAGCTCGATGAACGGCTTCAGGCCTATGCTCAGGAAAAAGTCAAATAGCTGATCCACATAAGTAAACAGATAATACGGCTCGCCTCGTCCGTTCTCATGATACACCATCATCTCGTCGTCGAAGATGCCATGAAACCGGATATAGGAGAACCCGATATCCTTCTGAAGCTGGATGAGCTGCCGCTGCACCTCTCCGAATAAACCCTCTTTCGCTTTGCCAATCGAAGTCAATTTTCGCCAAGTATGCATAAGCGGCGTTGAAGTATTTACATCGAGGTGGATGCTCTCTGTCTTTACGACCATTTTATCTTGCATAATAAAGTTGGATTCCTGAGATTCGCTCGGCAAATATTTGAATAGCTCCTTGAAGGCATCCTGTTGATTCATTTCCAGATAATTAGGAGTCTTCGATGCTCTGGCATTCGCATAAGCGGACATATCTCCCGCGCGCTTCGCGCGATACTCTCTCGGTGTTGCTCCGTAAAACTCTTTGAATACCTTATTAAATGATTTGATACTGGGAAATCCGTTATTCAGCGCCACTTGGGTGATTGTTAAATCACTGTAATTCAATTCATCTAAAGCATGCTCCAGACGCACACCGTTAAGGTATTGAGAGAAGGTCGTACCCAAAAACTTTTGGAAAAATCGAGACAAATAGTGCACCGACAAAAATTCTTGCTCAGCAATCTCTGTTAAAGAGATCGGCTTCGCATAATTATGTTGAATGAACTCGGTAATGGCCAAGAGGCGATCCATGAACTTCACATCGGATGATGCATCTTTGCCCTGCAAAGGCTTGGAATAATATTTAACAAGATACGCCATGAGCCGGAACAATAAACCTTTCAGCTCCAGTTCATAACCCAGTGCTTGTTTCGTATACGTCAGCATCATGTACGCCAACATCTGCCGGATCGGATCGAACTCGATCTGATGCTGATGGTCGTATAGATAAGAATCACAATGGAACTGCAGCTCTTTAATTACTGTAAACTGCTCTTCTATATAAGAATGAGACACCTGCAGCGCTAAGATCAAGCTGTTCTCATCGCCACTGATCGAATGAACCTCCTTCGAATTAATAACGGTAATGGCTGATTCGTGCAGAAGATGCCGCTCTTGTTGCCGAAACAACTCGATCGTGCCTTTCAGGACAAAAATAATCTCTAAATTTTCATGCCAATGCATCTGCACATGATTCGGGCGATGAAGCAATAACCGGAACGGAGTATAACGATTGGTTGTGATGACCTCATAGGTAGTTTTCATATGGACATTATTCCACATTTTTTTCGTACTTAGCAATCAGCTAGAGGGTAGTGATGAATTTTGCTGCATAAGGGATTCTTGACTTTTTTATCATGATTATTTTCTTATCCTGAGACCAGACCTGCTGACCTCCAGAAAAGAAGCAAAGAATAAGGATAAAGCAGATAAGTTTCCTATATTTTTCACTATCCTACTTTTATTATAATGGGGCTATCTGATGTAAGGAGGATTTCCATGATGACAGCAAAAAATTTCGTATGTTCCTCAGCAGAACCCATTGTACAGACCAAAGCTGGAAAAATGAGAGGCTTTCAGGTCAACGGCACTTATACCTTTCACGGGATAAAGTACGCAGATGCCAAGCGCTTCCAGATGCCCACAGAGGTAGCGCCTTGGGAGGGAATTAAGGATGCACTCGCTTACGGTTACGTGTCTCCCATGTTAACCCAGGATCAGCCCGTGATGGAAGTGCTGGTTCCTCACCGTTACTGGCCTATGGATGAGAATTGTCAGTATCTGAATATCTGGACTCAGAGCCTTGAACCGCAGGCCAAAAAACCTGTTATGGTATGGCTGCACGGGGGCGGTTTCGCAGCTGGCTCTTCTATTGAACAGGTAGCTTATGAAGGAGACAAGCTTAGCGAGTTCGGCGATGTGGTCGTAGTAACCTTAAATCACCGATTGAATATTCTGGGATACATGAACCTGTCTGCTTTTGGAAATAAATACGTCAATTCCGCTAATGCCGGAAATGCCGATATGGTAGCAGCTTTAAAATGGATTCAGGAGAACATTACAGCTTTCGGCGGCGATCCGGACAATGTGACCATCTTCGGACAGTCTGGTGGCGGTATGAAGGTATGGACACTAATGAATACTCCGGCAGCAGACGGCCTGTTCCATAAGGGCGTTATCCAGAGCGGATTAATTGATGGTTTTTTGGACAACCGCAAGACTGATAGCACCGCCATTGTAAAGGCACTGTTAGCAGAGCTTAATATGGGCGCGGACGAAGTAGAAAAATTGGAAGCGGTTCCTTATCCTCAGTTAGCTGCAGCTTATAATAAAGTTGCACCGGCGCTCGCAATGCAGGGGGAATACATTGGCGGCAATCCTATGCCTAATGAATTCTATGTAGGCGACCCTAGAGAGGTGGGCTTTACCGAGCATGCGAAGACCATTCCGGTATTGATTGGTAGCGTATTTGGTGAGTTCGCTTTTGGTCCCGGTGTTCCTAACAAGCAGGACGTGTCTGAGGATGCCACCATGGAGATGCTGACTCAAAAGTATGGCAATCATACGGAGAAGCTGGTCACACAATTTAAGGAAGCGTATCCGGATAAACACTTGTCCGACCTGCTATTCTTAGATACCTTCTTCCGTGTTCCAACCAAGGACTTTATCGAGAAGAAATCCGGACACGAGGAAGCTCCTACCTACTCCTACTTGTTTACTTATGAATTTCCTTTTGAGGGGGGCAAGACAGCATGGCACTGTGCTGAGATCCCTTTCGTGTTCCATAATACGGAACGCGTTCCCGTGTGCCTCATTCCGGGAGTTTCCGATCGGATGGAGGAGCGCATCTGTGGGGCATGGGTAAGCTTTGCACGCTATGGCAATCCTAACATCCCTTCCCTTCCCCAGTGGCCGGCATGTAAACCGGGAGATGAGGCTACCATGATTTTTGACCGCAACTGTGTAGTAAAGCATAATTTTGATCATGCATTGATGGATACTTTATTGAAAACGAACCCGAAGCTGCCTTTCCTGCCAAACAATGAGGCCGAAGAAGAAGGATTTATTTTGCATTAAGCAATCACCCCTCGAAAAACTCTTTGATTCGGGTCAAAAAAACTCCCTTCTGTCTGCTAAATGTCGCAGATAAAAGGGAGTTTTTCTAATCCATTATTATTGGTTAACCTTTAGACATATTTAATTTTAAATTTGAGAACTGCTGTGGGATATAAAATTTATTATACATTAACGGATAATCTGGCTCTGTTTTGTCGTAAAGGGTTTCTAGTAGCAAAAAGCACTCGTTCTGCCCCATTAATTTATCTTTCCGATCTGCTAAGTTAACGGTATGCGTATATTTTATTTCAATATTCCCATGGTTAGCGTCTACATAAGCCTGATTCTCTAGAAAATCCAGCATTCTCTCTTTACTATCAAGGTCCAAAGATAACCTCTCTACTGTTTGCATAGACATAAAAGTAAAAGCGTAAGCATGTAGCTCTCCTCCTACTCTATACAAACGTTCCAAAGCTACAACTGTAGCTGATTCTCTTCTTAATACTTGTTTGGTATGTTCCGTTTGCGGGTCCAGCCGATAATGTAGATCTACTTGGTCAAATGCGCTTATATGACATTTATGCATGGGGTTGCTCAGTTTCTCTAATTGAGTATCCTCTTGGTTAAAAGAAGATTCAAGCACAAAGTTCCCCTTACCACGAACATTTCTTACTAATCCATCATCTTGCAAAAGAACTAAAGCTTGCCGTAAAGTAGCGCGACTAACCCCTAGTTTTTTGGCTAAATCTGGTTCTGAAGGAAGCTGGCTACCTACGAGGTATTCTCCTTTGTGAATCTGAAGAAGAAGCTCATCATATACATTGATATAAAGCGGCCGTTTCAATTTATCTAGTTTATGCGTGTTCATTCATCTGATGTCCTTTTCTCCCCATTATGACACATCATTTTTCAAGCGACAAGGAATGTCATTCTCTGCTTCAATCGCAACGTAAAAACCTCCAAAAAGAAACTTTGGAGGTTTTTATGCGATATCAATTATTTAAGAAATGGCAGGAAAGACTCACCGTTGTCTGGCATATCAACATCAAAGTTATCTGCTATAGTCGCACCGATATCAGCAAAGGTATCATGCTCAGGTAATGCCCCACTGTCCTTTAATTGCTTGGAATAGACTAGGACAGGAATAAACTCACGAGTATGGTCTGTACCAGGGAAGGTTGGGTCATTTCCATGGTCAGCCGTAATGATTAACAAATCATCTTCTCGGATGGAATCGAATACCTCATCTAATCGTTTATCGAATTCCTCTAATGCTCTTCCATAGCCTTCCGGATCACGACGATGACCGTATAAAGCATCGAAATCAACTAAATTCAAAAAGCTCATTCCAGTGAAATCTTTCTTAATTACATCAAGCAGTTTATCCATACCATCCATATTGTCTTTTGTACGAATGGATTCTGTAACGCCTTCACCATCGAAAATATCATTGATTTTACCAATGGCGATGACATCATAACCTCCGTCTTGCAAGCTATTCATAACCGTTTTATGAAATGGTTTCAAGGCATAGTCATGACGATTGGAGGTTCTCGTAAATTTCCCGGGTTGGCCTACATAAGGTCTGGCAATAATACGACCAATTAAATAGGCAGGGTCTTTGGTGATTTCCCGAACCTTCTCACAAATATCATATAACTCTTCTAATGGGATGATTTCTTCATGAGCTGCAATTTGCAGAACCGGGTCAGCAGAGGTATAAACGATTAGATCCCCTGTTTTCATTTGATGCTCGCCATATTCATCAAGGATAGCTGTTCCACTTGCAGGTTTATTCGCTACTACTTTTCGGCCAGTTATGTGCTCAATCTGTTTAATTAATTCGTCGGGGAATCCATTTGGATACACATTAAAAGGTTGATCAATATTTAAACCCATGATCTCCCAATGACCTGTCATTGTATCTTTCCCGACTGATTTTTCCTGTAATTTAGTATAATAAGCAAGTGGTTTCTCAGCTTTTGGAACACCCAAGATTTCTTCAATATTGGACAGACCCAATTTGGCCAGGTTGGGCAGATTTAATCCATTCATATGTTCTGCAATGTGTAATAGGGTATGGGAGCCAACATCGTTAAATTGATCCGCGTCTTTTCCTTCTCCAATGCCTACTGAATCCATGACGATTAAATGTACACGTTTAAATTTCTTCATTCTACTCTCATCCCTTATCTAGTAATTAAAAATAATATAACCGGAACGACTTTACATAATAGACTTGCAATATCTCATGCTGTATAAACTTTATATCGTTTACATTAGTTTCACATAGAAGGAAAGCATTTATGCTAACTCTAATGCGATCTCCATCATTTTAGTAAATGCAGTTTGGCGTTCCTCCGAAGTGGTCTGTGCTCCTGTAATAAGATGATCACTCACTGTTAGAATGCACAGCGCTTTTACACGTGCTTGGATAGCGTTCCAATAGAGGGCTACAGATTCCATTTCAACACCCAAAATCCCTACATCCTGCCACTTTTTATTAGCTGCCTGATCCGCATTATAAAATATTTCACTGGATAAAATATTACCAATATGAACCTTTTGTCCTTTATCATCTGCTATTTTCTTAGCTTTCTCCAAAAGCTCAAAAGAAGCCGTTAGTGGATATTGTCCAGGTAAATTATATTGATGACCATAATTGGAATCCGTTGCAGCTCCCATACCAAAAATTACATCGTATAGCTCAATGTTTTCTTGCATTGCACCACAGGTACCAATTCTGATTAAATTCTTAACTCCAAATACATTGATTAATTCCCAAGAATAAATTCCCATACTCGCTGGACCCATTCCCGTACCCATAACAGAGATTTTCTTCCCTTTGTAAGTACCGGTATATCCTAACATTCCTCTTACCTCGTTAAAGCACTGGTAATCTTCTAAAAAAGTTTCCGCAATGAACTTAGCTCTTAAAGGATCACCAGGCAACAGAATCGATTCAGCGATCTCTACCCCGTTCGGTTTAATATGAGGTGTCTCTTTGGAAATAGTCATCATTTTGATTGGCCCCTTTAGTAGAAAATGTACTTGTTTATCTTGTCTATTTTTTAGACAAGTAAAATTTATCATAACTTTTCGAGGGTTGCAAGCCCTTTCAACAAAACGTGTTCATGAAAGATTTGTGAAAACGGCGTCTCCAGCACAACCCTTTACTTGAGAAATAAAAAACTCTCTTTTATTTGCTAAATAACACAAATAAAAGAGAGTTTTTTTGAAATCTATAGTTTCACCGATCCTATTCCCACTCGATTGTTGCTGGTGGTTTCGAAGTAATGTCATACACTACGCGGTTTACGTTCTCAACTTCGTTAACGATACGTACGGAGATTTTCTCAAGGATATCCCATGGGATACGCGCCCAGTCAGCCGTCATGCCGTCGATGGAAGTTACTGCGCGCACACCTACTGTGTAGGAATAAGTACGAGCATCCCCCATAACACCAACACTCTTCATGTTAGGCAGGGCAGTGAAGTATTGCCAAATTTCACGGTCTAATCCCGCTTTAGCAATTTCCTCTTGCAGAATGTAGTCAGAGTCGCGAACGATAGTAAGCTTGTCCTCTGTTACTTCACCTAAGACACGGATAGCAAGACCTGGACCAGGGAAAGGTTGACGCCAAACGATAGCACGTGGCATTCCCAGCTCTTCACCCAGTTTTCGAACCTCATCCTTAAACAAGGTATTTAGTGGCTCGATCAAGCTGAATTTCATGTCTTCCGGCAAACCGCCCACATTGTGGTGAGATTTAATCGTTTGTGCCGTAGCTGTTCCGCTCTCAACGATATCCGTATATAGTGTACCTTGTGCAAGGAATGCGAAATCTCCGAGCTTAGCCGACTCTTCGTCGAAGCAGTAGATAAACTCGTTACCGATGATTTTACGTTTTTGTTCAGGATCTTCAACACCTGCAAGCTTGCTCATGAAGCGCTCGCGTGCATCGATTTTCACGACATGAATATCGAATTTACCTACGAAGGTCTCCATAACACTTTCAGCTTCACCTTTACGCAAAAGACCGTGATCAATAAACATACAAGTTAATTGGTCACCGATTGCACGGTGAATAAGCATTGCAACTACGGAAGAATCTACGCCACCGCTAAGTGCGCAGAGTACTTTTTTGTCTCCAACTTGGTTACGAATATCTTGAATAGCTTCATCAATAAACGATTCCATCGTCCATTTGCCGTCGCAACCGCAAATTTGATACAAGAAGTTCGAGATCATCTCATTACCATGTACAGAGTGACGTACTTCTGGGTGGAATTGAACCGCGAACAATTTACGCTCATCATTGCTCATTGCCGCGATTGGAGCACTTTCAGTTCCTGCCTCCAGCTTGAATCCTGTTGGAAGTTCAACTACATGGTCACCGTGGCTCATCCATACCGTCTGACGGCTCTCTAGCCCAGCAACGAGTGCAGTACCTTCTTCAAAATCAATATCGGCTTTACCATATTCACGTTTAGCGGAGCGTTCCACTTTACCGTCAAGTTGGTGAGCCATTAGCTGCATACCATAGCAAATACCGAAGATCGGTACTCCTAAATCATAGATCGCTGGATCTACATGTGGAGCATCTTCAGCATATACACTGCTAGGGCCACCAGAGAAGACAATCCCTTTAGGTGCAAGTGCTTTGATCTTGTCTACCGGCGTATTGTACGGCAAAAGTTCGCTGTATACTCCCAGGTCCCGAATTCTGCGCGCGATAAGTTGGTTGTATTGTCCCCCAAAATCGAGAACGACGATAATTTCATTTGGCTTATTCATTACGAGCCTCCCTTGATTATTGGATTCATTATACTCATGGTTAATTCTCATCGTCAAGGAAAGGAGAACACACTTCTCATAATAGGAGAGAGTTAAACTTCATGAAGAACATTCCTTTCCATGGAAGGAATTGTATAGCAGCATCAGCTGTTCTGACCGATTAAGTTAACCGGAAGGTGATGATCAGGCATTCGCGTATAAACGCGGACGCATCATGAGTAGTAAGCTCGCTGATCTCTGCAGGTGATGCTGGCGCCGCAGACATTACAGGGATTGCAGATATCATCGACCTTGCTGACATTCTAGACGTTGCAGGCATTTCGTTCGCGCGATCGGCCGCGACGAAGTCTGAAGTCGCGGGCGCGTACGCCAGGGTCTCCCACTGGCGTACGAACTGCCGGACGGCTTCGCTTAGTCCGGCATCGTAGATCTGAAGGGAGTCCACATACTCCCTGCCAGTGACACCGGGCGGCGGCGGTCCATACCGCTCCGCCAGCCCGTGCCAAGCTAGAGAGGCAGCGCGCAGCTGCCTCTCGCGGCTCATGCTGCTGGCGCTGCGCGCGGCCAGCAGCAGAGCCAGGCTACGCCGCCAGCGCCAAGCGGCGGCGGGAAGCAGTGCCGCGGCAGCGAGCGGCGCGGCAGAGGTCCCGCCCGCCATCGGCAGGGCGGGCAGGCCCGCGCTTCGCGCAGCTTGCGGCGCGAGCGAGGCTGCCGCAGGCAGCGCCGGTGCGGCGAAGCCTGCGGCAAGGGCGGGGCCAGGCGTTGGGTCGAATGGGACCCAACCGGCGCCGGCGAAAAAGACCTCCACCCAAGCATGGGCATCGCCCTGGGTGACTAAATACTTCGCCGGCATAGTATCGTCCTGCAAGGTCCCAGGCCCAAAGCCTTGGACATAACGAGCAGGAATTCCTGCACTGCGCAGCAGTACGGTCATAGCTGTTGCAAAATGAACACAGTAGCCTTGTTTCGTCTCAAATAAAAAGTGATCCACAAAATCAGATCCGGATGGTGGAACCGTTGTGTTCAACGTATAGGAATATCCATGTTGTAAGTAATCCTTAATGGCAGTTACAGAGTCATAGCGGTTACCTGAAGAAGCTGTAAGCATCTCCGCCAGATCTCTCACTCGTACGGGTAACAAATCTGGCAATTGCAAATACTTGCCCATAATGTCCTGAGGATCGCTACTGCTTAAACCACGAAGCAGTACTGGATCGCTCTCAGGAAGTAAGGACTCCACTGAATATTCTGTGATCCGTGCAGAGCCTATTGAATCAGGCAGACGAAAACTCTCTCTGTCTATGTTAGACAGCACATATCCCAGTTTACTTCCGCCCAAGAGTTCAACCGACTCAACATCAGTTATTATTCCCGCATTGAATAAAGGAATTCCTCCGGAAGAAGGGGTGGCAAATTGTATCCGCTGTTGAAGTGTTCGTTTCCTAGTTTCACCGCTTAGCATCAATGAAGGATTCTTTGGAATACCGGACAGATTAAGCGGCATAAACTCTTCGCCCCCCCTGATCCATCGGCGGCCATCATAGTAAGCAATGCTCTCACCTCGCCAGTAAGTACGCTCGCTAGTTATAGCTGTAAAGACTGGTTCAGTATTGCGGGATAACGGGGCACCGAGTTCACCGTCATTCGAACTATACCCTGTTGTACCAGAAGTATTAGACGCCTTATCTTCTGGCAAATGGCCTGAAGCCCAAGTCTGCAGCTTCTGAAATGTCGATTGCAACGTAAGCTCGCTGGTTGGTCTTGCCCCGAGCAGCTGCCCACCGAACCATGCTGTTGCCATCACGACAATGGCTGTCGCCAAAGTCAACCCTCCCCAACGCGCATAAGGCAGTGTAGTAACTCCCTCACGTTCTTGAAGACGCAGGAGACCACTCATCGCGTGCATCCAAAAAATAAGACCCATGGATATCACAATATCCATTGTGGTATTGACGTCAAAGCCCATATCCAAGATCAGCAAGTAAATGATTGTAACTGCCGTGAATAGCACTGTACTCCCTCGGAAGAGTGCAAGCTGCTGTACTGAGGATACCAATAGCCCCCAACCTACAATCAATATCAAAAGCCTGCTGATCTCGCTTAACTGAGAAACATGTCCAGAAAGAAGCAGAATAAGATCATTCGGAATTTCGTCCGCATAAATCCCTAACCACCCTATGCCTTCGCCCCCACTGCATAAGTAAATCCATGCTGAAACAGTAATAAGAAATTGAATACTTAGCAGTAGCCACCCCGGAATCTGAAATATCCCCCATAACAGCAACACTGCCGCCAATACCATTAGAACTTGTAGCATCTTGGAGGTATCTTCTAATAAAGCAGACCTATATAAAGGGAGTAACCATTCAATAAATAGCCCCATAATGGCCAAAGAGAACAGCAAACGATAGTACAGAGGTACCTTTCTCTGCTTACCGGCATGTCTGTTCTCTATTTGCCCCAAATTGAACTGAAAGCCATTCATAGCCAGTTCTGTATCACCCGATTTTCCCTTACCGTAGTGTTGGTTTTCCGGATGATTCATGGAACTCTACCTCCCTGAATCTGAATGCTGGCAATGCATCATCCAGACAAAACATTCGTGCTCCAAGACGAGCCAAACTATCTCCGACAGTTCCCTTTCCAGGCTGGCGAGCCTCCCCTGGCTTCGGTGCTGATTGGTCCCAAGCATAATAAAGCTCCACCTTCACACCTTGCATCAAGAACTTGGCAATCACCTTGGCAGATTCCTCTTCTAGCCGTCCCGTGATAATGGCTACTGTCATCCCCGGAATCCAGCCTCGGGAGGCATCATCAAGCAGCAGCGACAGGTTTCTAGTGCCATCCAAGGAAATTTCAGTCAGAATATCCAGCACTCTCCCTGGGATTTTACCCAGACCTTCATGTCTAGCCATACCTTCTGGCCAACCGCCGCTAAACAACTGAACATAAGCACCTGAACGCTCAGCGGAGAGCATCAGCCCCATCGCTGTCGACACCGCTTTCTCAAATGCTGGAGGCGAATCGTCTCGGCTCCCACGAGGTTTAAGCGCATCTGTAGGAACCTCGTAGCTGAGCGGGTCATTAGCCAATACGATACAGGTCATTCTTGCCTTTTCCCGTTCTGGAACTTTGCTCTGCAGCGCTCCCGTCCTTGCACTATTCTTCCAATGAATTCGGCTAAGTGGATCTCCTGGCTCATAATCCCTGGATTCCAAAGCCTCATCGCTGATGCTTCTTCCCCGTCTAGAATACAAGGTGTCACCCGTCATAAATCCGCTATCTGGTACAGTTCCACCAAAGTATAAAGGCGCTGGCAGCACCTTAAAACTCTGTCCTCCATCCGGTTCAGATCTTCCCGTGAACCAACCCGGAAAATCTCCCCAAGTTACTCTACAGCCAAGCAGATGATGATTGCCGCGAGATAAATTTTCAATCGTGTATGTGTATGAAAAAAAACGTTTGAATCCAGGAAATAGCAGCTTCTGATGATGGCTATCACCCCAATAATCGGCAATGGTCATCCAAGGGAGAGGCAACCGAGAAGAGAAGCTCAGCTGTACCTTCACATGAAGTGTATTTCCAGCCATCGGTCTCGCAGGAGTAATTGTACGAACTAGCTTAATCGTCCGTGGACCAGAGAGCTGAAGCATAAGTCCACCGAGCATAATAACTCCAACAACGATCAGGAGAAACAGCAAAGACGGACCTCCTCGCCAAACATATAAAGCACCTATAATTCCAGCCACAGTCAGCATCCTTAACCATTCCATCAGAGCACTTCGGCTACGCGGATAAGAAAAGCTTTTGACACTTCCGGCATCTTTCTTCAATTGATCAATTAGTGATGAAGAGGACAATGGGACACCCATCCTTTGGTCATAGACTTGTTCCCAGCTCAGGAACTTATTACTATCTATTCTTCCCATGAAAAAGGGTGCCCAGACATTTGTTTTTTCTTTTTACTAGACAGCCTCAGCTCTTCTTTCAGAATGTTTTTACCCGGCGTTCTACTTCAGTAACGCTTATATTAAGCGGAGGATGACCTGTTGTCTCCAGCAGTTCTCGTAGCGATACCCAGATCGATCCACCAATCATTTCTACCCTCGCATCGATTGTCTTTTGACCCTTATCAGGATGGTTTTGAATCAATTGTTTGTTCATTACATCGGCAATGACCGCTTTCCCGTTCCAATCTATTTCTCCACTTCGGCTATTCACATCCCAGCTAACTCGCCCTCCAAGCCGTTCAATTACAGCACGAAGCGGAACCATATACTGTCCATTTCGCACGGAATATTCCCCGGGATTCAGCTTCGTCTCCAGCTTTCCGACCTCCAGAATCAATGGCTTTCCAGGCGTAAAGAGCTCCGCATTCGGTGTGATATTTGAGGCGACCCAAGCTTCTGAAGGCTTTTTCCGCCCCAAATTAGTGGCTTTTGAAGAGACTCTAAATTGTACAGGTTCTACCGTTTCATCCAATAGGCCAAAGTCATATCCAGCCGCCTTATAGCGTGCAATAATGTCCGGCAGCGCTTTGACGCTCTCTTGATGACCGCCACCATCATGTAGCAGCAAAATAACCTGAGAAGACTTCAAATCCATTGTGGATTCCTTCAAAATTTCTGAGGCTGGCACGCCTTTCCGTTTAGAATCGCCGCTATCTACCGTCCAATCCATCACCTTATAACCTGCTTGCTTCAATAAATTGAAATAGGTATTATCAAAATGATCATAGGTTCCACCTGGGGCGCGGATAAGCTGTGGCCGAACCCCTGTAATCCCCTGAACAATCTCTTCAGTCTGTTTAATTTGATTCCAAAATTCCGTGAATCCACTATATAAATCATGGTAATTATGATTATAGGTATGATTGCCAATCGCATGGCCCTGTTCCCATATGGAGTCGATGAGCTCAGGATGGCTTTTCGCTTGATTACCAAGAACAAAAAAGGTTGCCTTCACACCTTCCTGATGTAAAATTTCAAGTACATTGAAGGTGTTATCGCTAGGTCCGTCGTCAAATGTAATATAGACTGTTTTTTTAGATTTTTTGGCTGCTGTGATTGCAGAACTCGTTGTCGAAACCTTGGATATTTTCTCTACCCCATTAGCTTGAGGGAGTTGAGTCACAGTAAGGGCCGCACTTGAAGAGGAGTGAACTTCCGGAGATGCAGAAGCGAGTGGTTCTACTGCAGATGGCAAATCTTGCATCGTCGCTGCGGTAAGCTTATTCTTAACAGATACAGACTCCGCGCTAGCGGGCTGCAAGGATCGGAACTCCCATGAATTCAAGTTTTTCCCTATACTCCATCCGAGCATTACGATGAATATTACAACCATAACGAGCAATCCGCTTATCAACTTTCGGCGGCTGTGTGCGCTTTTATTACCCTTCATCTTCTCTACCTCCAGCATTCTATTGGATTAAAAGCCATTTGGTAGATTGTATGAAGACAAGCTGTAAAATAGAATAAGGCAACTGCCTCTTGGAGAGTGACAATCTTATGGAAATGCTGAGTTTTATACAAGAATTATTCACCAAATATGGATATAGCGTATTATTCTTTGGATTACTTCTCGAGTTCGTTGCCCTGCCCTTTCCCGGAGAGACCACTATGGCGTTTGCCGGTTTCCTTTCCTATACTGGGAGACTTGATTTCTTTACGCTAATTGTAGTTGCTTTTGCAGGCACCACTGCTGGGATGACCCTCACCTATTTTGTCGGATTAAAAGCCGGTATGCCCTTTATCCAGCGATATGGAAAATGGTTTCTATTCTCACCTACTAAGCTAGAAAAAACACAGAAATGGTTTGAAAAATACGGAAGCTTTCTAATTTTTATCGGTTATTTCATTCCAGGGGTACGGCACTTTACAGGTTATTTTGCTGGTATTATCGTGCTTCCCTTCCGTAAATTCGCCCTATATGCTTATAGTGGAGCCGTATTCTGGGTAGTACTGTTTCTTAGCATCGGAAAGGTGTTTGGTCCACAGTGGATTGGCATCTTCCATTTGTTCGAGTCATATGCGCTTTGGATTATTTCTGGTGGTGCAGTAATAGCAGCTCTTGTGATCATTTACCGTTATCGCAAAAACATTGGTGCCCGCCTCTTCCCTGGCAAAGCTGCCACTCGGATTCAGGCACAGATTAAAAAACCTTCCAAGGAGCGGTGAATTCACCGCTCTTTTTACTACGTATCAACGCATACCCTGCCAACAGTATAGCAATTACAGAAAACCCTGCTCCCCCAGCAAAACCCAGCGCCCGAGGCTCCATCCATGCTTTATTTTCAAGAATTTGCTAAGATGTAGTACATCATTACATAACGAAATTATTCGAAAAGGAGGGCTCTATTTTTGAAAATTGATCGATTGCTCTCTATTGTCATTCTACTAATGAACCGCCGTCTCATTCAGGCGAAGGAGCTCGCCGACATGTTCGAAGTGTCCGTGCGTACCATTTACCGTGATATTGAAAGTATTAATGGGGCTGGAATTCCTATCGTCACCTATCAGGGATCAGGTGGTGGAATTGGTCTTATGGAAGGCTACCGGTTGGACCGCAATGTATTGACCGACCGCGAGCTGGCTGATATTTTTTCCGCTCTGCAAAGCGTCTCCTCTTATGGCGGAACTGAACACACTCTGCTCATGGAGAAGATCAGTAGCGTAATCCCGCCCTCACAGACCGCCGCTTTCCGAAGCAAAACGACCCAGCTTATCATCGATTTCTCTCCTTGGGGTCTTCAGCCTATCCTAGAAGAGAAGATTGCAACTCTAAAAGAGGCGCTGGAAGAAAACAGAACTGTGGCCTTTGATTATGTCAATGCCGAGGGGCAGTCCAGTCAGCGTTCTGTCGAGCCCTATACTTTAGTCTTAAAAGGACAAGCATGGTACTTGTATGGTTACTGTCTGCAACGCCAGGATTTCAGATTATTCAAGCTGCATCGTATGAAAGGACTCGTTAAAGATAAACGGGAGTTCATTAGAGAAGATAGGGACATGCATGAGCTGCCCTGGAGCACTGATTATCAGCGAGTGACTTCAACCTCAGTAGTGTCGCCAATCCTTCTGCACTTCACAGCTGAAGGCAGACATCTAGCGGAAGATCGCTTTGACTCCACTGAGCTTCAACCGGACGGACATGGTGGATATAATGTGTCCATCCATTATCCCGAGGACGGATGGCTCTATGGTTTCTTGCTCAGCTTCGGAACGGCTTTAGAAGTGCTAGAGCCGGAACATATTCGTCAGAAGCTTGGAGAGTTGGCTCTTGGGGTTGCCAAAAAATATGCAACCTCGCTTTAAACCTGACGGTATGTCGTCAGATTCATAGTTCTATAATGTACTTAAAGCGAGTGCTCATAAGCTTCGCATACTTTTAAAAGGAGTGCTGGATATGAATCAAGAGCATGTAGGGCAAATGCAAGGCGAACCGAAATTTTGTCAAAGCTGTGGGATGCCTATGCCTACGGAAGATTTACTTGGAACGAACAAGGAAGGGCAAAAGATCGAAGATTATTGTGTATACTGCTACGAAGATGGAGCATTTAAACAGCCTGATATTACGCTGCAAGAAATGTCTGACATTTGTACAGGCTACTTGGTTCAAGAAGGAATGGATGAGGCTGTCGCCCGCAAATTACTCGCCGAACAGCTGCCTCATCTGAAACGGTGGAGAGGCGTAGCCAGCTCTCCTTCAACAAACTAATAATCAGCACAAAAAAGCGGACCAAGTGAATTCTTGGTCCGCTTTTTATAATCACTTCGTCTATATGTTACCTTTTTAAGCTCAGGTCAAACTGTAGGAGCCTTCAAGTAGGGGCTGCTGCAGCGGTTTAAGTGATGGTTCTAAATCAGACACAGCATTCCCTTCCTGACTGCTGGCAATCGACATCATCAGCTTGATTCGATTCGCTTGGTTAACTACACTAACTCCAGCATCATAATCAATGGCGACGATATTCGCGCCTGGATACAACTCTTTAAGGCCCTTAATCATCCCACGCCCGGTAATATGATTGGGCAAGCAGGCGAACGGTTGAATACAAGCAATATTATTCACACCATTATCCAGCAGATCCATCATTTCTGCAGTCAGGAACCATCCCTCACCCATCTGATTTCCTACGGATACCAGTCGGCTGGCCTTCTCAGCAAGACCATAAATATTTTCCCGTCCTTTAGCCAGTCCGGCATCCTCAAGAGCTACCTTTATCGGCTTGCGATAAATCTCCAGATAGGAGATCAACATCGGATTAATATATCCTAGCCGTTTACTTTTACCGAATTGCTCGGCTTTGTAGATCGGATTATACACGCAATAAAAGATGAAATCTAAGAAGTCTGGCATTACCGCTTCTCCGCCCTCCGCCTCAATCATCTCGATGATACGGTTGTTGGCGTCCGGGTGAAATTTAATCAGGATCTCTCCAACAATGCCTACTCTTGGTTTAGTAGCACCTGTAACGGGCAGCTTACAAAAATCAGCTACAATTTCACGAATCAGACGTTTATATTCTCGGAACGAGAAATTGACTAGGCTGAACTTACAGCGCTCCATCCCCTTACGGAATAAACGCTCAGCACTCTCTGGAACGACCTCATACGGCCTAAAATGATTTAGCAACCGCATCATTAGATCACCATAGCAAGCCGCAGCGATCAGCCGATTTGCCAGCTTAAGACTGATTCGGAAGCCTGGCTGGTTCTCCATTCCAGAAGCATTCAGCGAAATCACAGGAATCTGTTCGAGATCTGAATCCTTTAAGGCTTTGCGGAGCAAAGAAATATAATTCGTCGCCCGGCAGCCACCGCCCGTCTGTGACATGATTACAGCGGTACGATTCGGATCATAGTCCCCGCTCTTCAGTGCCGACAGAATCTGCCCTATCGTTACAATAGCGGGATAACATGCATCATTGTTAACGTATCTAAGGCCCTCTTCCGTCTCTTCAGGTCCAGTGGTTTCAAGGATCTTGAGACGGTATCCCGCATCGCGGAAGACCTGTTCAAACAATTCAAAATGAATGGGCGACATCTGTGGCGCAAGGATCGTGTACGTTTCTTTCATTTCCTTCGTGAATGCTACATTAGCCTGTATTTTAGGTGGCTTCTGTGGCAGCACCTTTCCTTTTTCCCGTTCGCGCATCGCTGCCAGCAGTGAACGCAGCCGAATGCGCGCAGCGCCAAGGTTGCTAATCTCATCGATTTTGATCAGCGTATATACTTTGTTATGCCTTTCCATAATGTCTTGTACGGCATCACAGGTGATCGCATCAAGCCCACAACCGAAGGAAGTCAATTGAACAAGCTCCAGGTCGGTTCGGACTGCGGCAAGGCGGGCTGCGCGGTACATTCGGGCATGATAGGTCCACTGATTAACTACCGCCACATCCCCTTCACTTCGGTCCAGATGGCAGACAGAATCTTCTGTCAGCACGGCGAGTCCCATACCGGTAATCATATCTGCAATGCCGTGATTAATTTCAGGATCCGCATGATAAGGGTGACCACAGAGAAGTATTCCCTTGTTCCCAGTGCTGGCAAGATACGCAAGCGTCTCTTCACCTTTGGTGCGCACATCACTTTTGGCGCGATCAGCTTCAGCAAGTCCTGCCTGCACAGCATTCGCAATCTCTTCTCTCGGAATCCCTGTAAATGTCTTCACGAGTCCCTTAGTCAGCGCAGATCTATCGTCAAAGGTCAGAAACGGGCTGACCAGCGTGATTCCATTATCCTTTAGCCCATCCATATTGTTGCGAATGACCTCAGGGTAAGAGGCGACCACCGGACAATTGAAATGATTATCCGCTGCTTCATCTTCCTTCTTCTCATACACTACGGCAGGATAAAAAATAAAATCGACGCCTTTACCAATCAAGCTCTGCACATGTCCGTGCGCCATCTTTGCAGGATAGCAGATCGATTCTGAAGGAATCGTATCCATCCCACTTTCGTAAAGCTTCTTGCTTGATTTAGGAGAGAGAATTACCCGGTAGCCAAGTTTGGTGAAAAAAGTGTGCCAGAACGGATAATTCTCGAACATATTCATCGTACGTGGAATACCGACAGTGCCCCGTGCTGCACCTGACTCAGGTAATGCTTCATAGTCAAAGAAACGTTCATACTTATACTGCATCAAATTTGGTAGTACATTCTTCTCTTTTCGGCCTCCTGCACCACGCTCGCAGCGATTACCTGTAACGTAGAAGCTCTTATCTGGGAACCGACTGATCGTTAAAGCACAGTTGATTCCACAGCGGCCACAGCGACCTGAAGATACCTCGTACTTAAAGTTGGCAATTTCCTCCGGTCCAAGCAGCGTACTTTTCCCGTCAGCCCCTGC
>Ga0153923_100119_pt1 | contig 37152 bp, 26 predicted proteins | sample TSNJ007MetaG_FD_104682 | JGI IMG/M metagenome (GOLD analysis project Ga0153923, IMG submission 104682) | Attine ant fungus gardens microbial communities from New Jersey, USA - TSNJ007 MetaG | ecosystem: Host-associated > Fungi > Mycelium > Unclassified | place: USA: New Jersey, Brendon T. Byrne...
ATTTTTGCACCTGTCATTCCAATCACCTCTTCATTTAGCATCTGATATTAGTACTTGGTACTAATTATAACTCTACACCTGCTATAAAGTAAAGAAAGCCGGTAAAGCAGCATGGCTTCCCGGTACTATCAATACATATCTCGAACCATTTAAGCACGATTTGCTTTACGGTGTTTTCTTTTTCTGACGAAAAATAGAATCGCAGCAATGATCACCACCACTAGGATGATTAACACGATCACTATGTTCCATACATTTGGCACATAAAGCTGCATTTTGATCGGCTCCGTATCCCCCAGCGTAACATTCCAGGTAAGTGTTCTGCCTTCATCAACAGCTGCATTATTATCACCAATTAGATCTATTGGCAACGTTAGTTTAAAATCAAATGCAAAGTTTTTCAACACAGCCCGAATAATCGGCTTTGATAAACTCAATGTCCCCATGTTATCCATAATAGTATCCACATAGCTATTAAATTGAGGCTGTGCCTCAACATCATACGTGGTATATAACAAATTCTTTTTAGTAACGAGCTGTAGATCCACAATATCCAGCCCCATAGAGGTTGAACCTATATCCTCAAATGAAGCGTAATTTTTCTGGATTTCATAGACTGTAGACTTACCTTCTTGTCGTTTTTCTAGCTGAATCCCTTCCTCCTTCAATTTATCTGTCAGACTCTTCTCCATTTTATCGCTGATCAATGCTTCTGTTCGGGAATCCAATTTCACATTCATTGCTAAATCTACGCTTTGATTCTTATTCACCGTGACGTGAACGGTACCATTAGAACATCCCGATATTAGTATCATCATTAAGAGCAGTGTTAGGATCGTCAAGCCTCTCCATTTTAACGGCATTTTCCTCAAACCCTTCAGTAGTATGTATTCATAAAACAGGTACCCATGCTCTAAAGGCTAACTCATTTATATCATAGAATCAAATTCTATATGAATGAATAATCAAATTTCAGAACCATCAAACTTAAATTTTATACTCGCACAAAAAAGAGGCTAACCCTTAAGTAATTATTTACTCATGGTTAGCCTCTCTCCGAAAACATCCCCAAACACCCACAGCTCGGTGGGCGATTGCGCAGCAGATGGGGATTAGTGCTTGGCGCACTTAGGGTGCTCAGTGGTGCTTGGAATGCTTGATGTTTGTTGTCGCTCGATGTTACTTGCAGTTCTCAAACTTTCTATTGGACTCCAGAGTCGCTATTTTCGAAAAAACGGCTCTTTTGGGCAACTATCGGACCCCAGAGACACTATTGGTGCAAAAAGACATCATTACACTCCATTGCCCACCATGGTCGGCTTATAGAGTCCCGCTCATATAGTTAACGAAGTACTTCTTTTCCCGGCTCCATGTAGTGAGGCATTCCCTTCACTCAAACCGATATCCGCCTGACGGATAACTTTCCTCCCTCTCCAGCGCATTAGAACAAGCATCCCCCGCACAAATTCATCAGCAATCATACAGCAGTAGATCCCTGTGAGCCCCCAGCCTAAGCTGATTCCAAACCAGTAAGAACATCCCACTCCAATAATGGACATAGACACGATGGAAGTATACATCGTATAACGGGTATCGCCGATGGCGTTCAGCGCATTACCCATGCCCATATTCAGCATTTTGCAAGGTTGCAGTAGGAGATTTAGGGCCAGTAGGGAAATCCCAATCGCAATAATCCGCGGGTCGGAAGTAAAATAACCTAGTAGATTCCTGCCGAAAAGAAATAGCAGTAACATGTTCGCTGATACAATAGCCAAGCCGATATACAGCGTGCGATATGCACTACGATAAGCCTCTTTCAGCTTCCCTGCCCCGAACAAATGCGCGATCTGTATCTGTCCAGCCAGCGCGATTGCATACCCTAACGTGAAGCAAAAGGACTCTAAGGTATTGAGATAAGTCCGTGCGGCTAACGCTTCTGCGCCCAGTGCGGCTAGAAAGGAATAGACAATCAACTGAGAGAACACCCAGCAGGAAGAATTAATCCCTAGAGGCCAAGCAATCCTTATAATTTCCTTGAATAGCTTGCCGTTGAATATACGGAAATCCCTAAGTCTAATCTTAATCTCGAAGGAACCTCTAAACATGGTATACAGCATGATCACACCGACCAGTCTACTGATAATACTTGAGATTGCGATTCCCGCAAGCCCTAGCTGTGGCAGACCGAACATCCCGAATATAAAGGTATAGTTCAGAATAATGTGAATGACATTTATGATGACCCCTGTGTACATTGGTCCTCTGGTGTTCCCTGTATTACGAATCGCTGTTCCAAGGGAAGCAATCATCCCCACCAAAAACAGACCGCCACCGACATACGAGATATAGATATTGGACAGTGATAATAGCTCAGGCGATATATTTAGAATCCCCGCTATTGGACCCGCATAGAAGAACAGGATGATACTCACGACAATACCAAGAATGAGACTAACCGATACGCCCATAATTGCAATCGTACGCGCTTCGCTGAAACGTTTTGAACCCATTCTTTGCGCGATCAGGATCCCCGCTCCGCCCGCAAAGGTGGTAAAAAGTGTGGTCAACGCACCAAACAATTGATTGGAAATGCCGACTACGGCGACTGCATCGTCTGAAATACGGCTGACCATGAGCGTATCCACCGTACCTAGCAGGGTCTGTAGAAACACCTCTATAAATATAGGCCAAGCCAATACCCATAGTCCAAAGCCCTGTCTTTCTTTTTTCACTAAATAAACCTCCCCTTAAACCAAACATGCATACTGGACCTAAGAAACAGCATATTTTTTCTTTAGGTCAGACTAAATTATAGATGATATACTTTTGGTGATGGTACAGATTTCAAACCAATAATTTCATTATTTCAACCTCATAAAAGGAGATCTCTCCATGAACATTATTAATTTTACCGTCCCGCCAATGCCCTATTATATCGTAAGTGGATTGCATACCTTCTCACCAGGGCATTACCACATGAGCCGCCACAATATCAAGGTTTTTGACTTACTTGTAGTCAAGCAGGGCTGCCTATATATGAATGAAGGAGGTCTCACCTTTCAGGTACGTGCAGGTCAGGCACTGCTTCTTCGTCCAGATAGCCATCATTTCAGTACGGACAGCTGCAAGGAACACACCTCTTATTATTGGCTGCATTTTCAGACAGTGGGCGATTGGAATATCTCCGAGGCTATGGCTACAGCACCAGAGACAGAACACAACAGAGTGGAGCATCCTCTTCATTCAGACGAATTTAATATACGCACTTTTACCTTACAGCTGCCCCAATATACCTCTCTGCTGCAACCGTCCAAGATGGAGGAACTGCTCTCGCAGCTGAATCAACTAGCGCCTAATTCCCATTTGAGCGATACTCCATTTCAGCAGCAGCTGCTATTCCAAGAGGTTCTCCAGCAATTATCTGCCTCTCTGCGCCATGAGCGTCCCTCTCCCTCCAAAATATGTGCAGAGCAAGCTGCCTCCTATTTGCGCAGTCATTTCCGTGAGCGCATCACAGCACAGCAGCTAGGGGAGAACCTGAACTTTCATCCTGTATATATCGCTCGTTGCATGAAAAAGGAATACGGCTGTGCACCTATGGATTACCTGCTGCACTACCGAATTCAGCAGAGTAAGCTATTGCTGATGCAGACCAGTTACACGATTGCCCGGATCGCCGAGGAGGTCGGCTTCAATCAAGCGCCTTACTTCAGCTCCAGCTTCGTCCGCATTGAGGGAACCACTCCGCGGGAATTCCGCCAGCGCTTCTCGTAGTCTCCTAGAATACAAAAAAAAAAGGGATATTCCCCCGCCTTTATGGCTTAAGGAACATCCCTTGCTCTTCTTTATTACAAACCCTTCTCCTGTACGTAAGCATTCCATTGCTTGATATATTCCGCCTGAATTTTCTCAAGGCCGGCTTGCTTAGCCTTCTCCATGAAGGTAGCTAGACCCGCATCAACATCCTCTACCAATCCGGCTTGCAGCGGATACAGGTATTGCTTTTCTACCTGTTCCAACGCCGCTTTTTCAGCCTGATAAGAGGTGTAATCTTCTGCAAATCCTGTGAAGATATCCGGCTTCTGAATCTTATCAAGCTCAGCGAAAATCTCTTTGACGCCATCATAGGATTTGTCGAATAACATAAATTCCGGGTTCCGCCATGCCCAGCCGTTCATCCCTTCACGAGTGAAGCCGTTCGTAGAAGCATCTCCAATAAGCTCATAATAGCCGTTTGCATCAACCTTATAATTTTTTCCCTCAACACCGTATTGTGTCAGCTGGTTATAACGTTTATCCAGAACCATCTTCTCATAAAAGGCTAATGCACGTTCCGGGTTCTTGCTGCCCTTCGGAATAGCAAATCCATTATGAATAGGATGCACCGGTGTTGCGTAACCGATCGTTTGACCATAAGGATAGTAACCCAACTCCCAATCTGGATGAGCTGCTTTAACTTTCATCAGCGTATCGTTGAAGCGAGTCGGGTTATCACCGAAGATGGATGCCGCTTTACCCGCAATAACCGGAGCCTGAAGAGTGTCCTTCACGTTCAATACATTTTTGGAGATTAGGCCTTTTTCCTGCCAACGTCTCATGGTCAGCAGTTCTTCTTTATGTTCCTCCGAGCCCCAGTAAAGATAAGCCTTCGAAGGATCGCTGTACTTGATTCCGATACCATAAGGCAGCGGACTTCCGACCATCGCGGTAAGTGTAGTGTAGACATCATGCAGATTGCCCCTCACATCACTGTTAAAGGATGCCGGCGACATCTTCGGTTCATTCTTCTTGATCCCTTCCATATAAGCCTCATAGCTGGCCAGATCTGTTGGCTCAGGCAGATTGTATTTCTTACGCAGATCCTCACGCCATACGAAACCGTTAGTTACATATTCCTTATAGGTCGCGGGTACAGTGTAAATCTTGCCATCAATCTTAACTGCATCCCACATATCCTGCGGTACAAATTGCTGGAGCGCTGGAGCAGCCGTCGGCAGCAAATCATCTATAGCCAAAAAAGCTCCTTTTTTAGCATAAGCTTGATACTGTGTCCAATCCGCAGTAAAAATCAAATCAATCGATTGTCCAGAAGATAGTAGCAATTTGTACTTCTGATCCCAGTCTGTCCAAGTCGTATAGTTGAATTTAACGGTTGCATTCAGATCTTCTTCAGCCATCTTGTTAATTTGCGATTCAATACTTGAAAGATCTTTCGGGGCATCGCCCAGCATATAAAACTGCAGCTCTACCTTCTTCGATGTATCCAGCCCCGACTTCTCCTCAGTCTCAGCATTGGTGCTCTGAGCCGTATTCCCGCCGCTATTACTCTCTTTTACCGCTGCATTTTCCCCGTTCGTGGAACTAGAATTCCCCCCACAGCCTGCCAGTAGAGCCAAGCTCAGTACTGACGTGAGCAGAATAGACATGCTCTTGCCCCGTAGCTTATTCATCTGAATCCTCCCTTTTCACTATGCTTCTATGTTAGCCGACTTTACCTAAACCCGGGTAGGGGTAAGGTTACGGTTCTAACCTTTTACAGCTCCGATGGTCAACCCTTTGACGAAGTAACGCTGAACGAATGGATACAGAAATAGAATTGGTCCAGTCACAACAATCGCCATGGCCATTTTGGTAGACTCAGCAGGGACTTCTGTAGCCAGAGACACCCCAGTTCCAGCGCCCATCTGTGCAATGAACTGCGCTGAATTGATAACATTGTACAGATAGAACTGCAGTTGATATTTATGGGTATCATTAATGAACAGTGAAGATGTGAACCAGTCATTCCAGTAATACAATGCAAGGAACAATCCGACTGTAGCAATCCCTGGCATGGAGAGCTTGAGGACGATCTGCCAGTAGATTCTGAAATCACCGGCCCCATCGATTTTCCCAGAATCAAATAGCTCCTCAGGGACTGCTGATTTAACGAAATTCTTCATTAAAATAATTAAGAACGGTGTCATCAGGCCTGGTAGCACCAATACAGCATAGGAATCCAGCAGACCGAGGTATTTAGTAATCATGATGTACCAAGGAACAAGTCCTCCACCAAACAAGGTCGTAAAGTATATATAGAAGGAAAAGGTATTGCGGTATTTGAAATCCTTGCGGGCCAGCACGTAACCAGCCATCGTCATGAAGAAGAGTCCTAATGTCGTTCCCACTACAGTGGTGACGATGGTGACCGTGTAAGCACGCAGTACTTCATCCGGGAAAATGAACACCGTCTTGTAGCCTTCAAGAGAGAACTCACCAGGAATCAGATGATAGCCATCCCGGATAATAGATTCATTGCTGGTTAATGATGCGGATATAATTAGCAGAAAGGGCAGCAGGCAAGCAACCGACAGTCCAATGATGACCACATAGGCGATTGCATGAAGCATCCGTGTATATTTATCCTTTTGAATTTTCATTTCTTGTCCTCCTAGAACAGGGCGTAGTCATCATTTATTTTGCGAATAATATAGTTAACCGTCATGATGAGGACAAAACCGAACAAGGACTGATAGACCCCGGCAGCAGTAGCCATGCCCACATCAAACGTTACTTTAAGCGAGCGATACACGTAGGTATCTAGAATATCCGTCGTATTATAGAGAAGCCCGTTGTTTCCTATTAATTGATAGAACAGATCAAACTGCCCTTTCATAATACTTCCGAGCGCAAAGAGCAGCAGCACCACAAAGGTTGATTTCAGCATTGGCACTGTAATATACCAAATCCGTTGAAAAATATTAGCGCCATCGATCTTAGCCGCTTCATAATATTCATCACTGATCCCTGTAATCGCTGCTAGATAGATAACCATGCTATAACCGAGATTCTTCCATAGATAGAAGATAATAATTAGAAAAATCCAAGCCCAGGGTTTGCTGTAAACATCCACCGGATCAAGCCCAAATTGTGTAAGCATTGTATTTAAGAAACCGCTGTCATAATTGAACAGGTTGTAGACAATAACACTTAGAATGACGAAGGATACGAAATATGGTAGAAACATTATCGATTGGCTAATCTTTTTAAACCATTTCCCATTCAGTTCACTTAAGAGAATCGCACAAGCAATCGCCAGCACATTCCCAAGTACAATAAAAGCGATGTTGTAACCTATCGTGTTCATCGTCAGCTTCACCAGTGTGCCGGATCTCCAGAGAAACTCGAAATTCTGCAAGCCGACGAACTTGGAATTAAACATACTGCTGTTGAAGTCAAATTGAGTGAACGCATAATAGATACCTACCATTGGAAAATAAGAATTCACTAAGAAAAAGATCAAGGTGGGCAGCAGCATTAGAAACATCATCCGATTGTGTATCAGTTCATAAATAAATCCCTTCTTCTTTCTTGTCGTCCGTAAGCGTGCTCTTCCATCGGCCTGGATGCCAAGTTCGACGGTTGAGATTCCTTTGGATGAGGTTTGGCTCAAGGTCTCTCACTCCCTTTAATGTAGAAACTGCATAATTCCACTATAGGGTGGTTCTTTTGAACACAGAAGTGAAGCTTCATAGCTTTCCTGCACAAACTGGAGAAATCGCTGTTGAACAATAAGGATGTTTATGAAGAAACGATGAATAGTGTTAATGCCAGTGTACATAGGGGAATGCACTCGAATATCCCGAAAATAATGATGATAAGTGCACAAATATTTATTTTCTTCACAGCTATATATTGGTAAAATACAACATTCTAGTGTTACTCCACTGTTCTGTTCACTCTAGGGCAATTATAATAAGAGGACTTCATATCTAGAGTTCATCCAGAGCCTTATCCAATAAGCCGCATATATTTCGGGGGAGGGCTATTATGAAGAATAATGATATACGGAGAAAAAGACTGCTGTATGGCAAGCTGCTAACAACGATTACACTATGTATTTCGTTAACTCTTCTGGTCTCTACAATCGTGTACTATACATACTACATCGGCGTCGAAAAGACTCAGACCTTCCGTTCCGATCTAAAAGATCTAACTCAGACTGGCAAAAAAGTAGTCAACATGGCTGAAGTAGCTCAAACGCTTTCATTTCAGCTATACAGGACCTCCACTATTTCCCATCTGTTGTTCTACAACAAACCTTCCATTTACGAGGTTACGGCTGCAATGTCGGATCTCGGAAACTATCTGAACTCCATGCCATACATTGAATCCATCTATGTTTATAATCCGAATAATGACACTATATATATCTCAGCGGCGCAAGGGCAGAATGGTGTGTACTCCACAGGAGAGTTAGAGGACACTGAAATCATACAGATGTTGAATCATTATCAGGATTACAAAACATTCACTCCGATCCCACGCACCTATTCCATCGGCGAACCCAAATCAGAAGCTATCGCTGTCTATACTTATCTCTGCTATGATGCGATCAACTGGGACCGCGCCATCAATTCTGCAGTTATTGTTAATATATCAGCAGCTTGGATAAACAAGGAGTTGGCTAACAGCAATACGGCCGGTAGTGGTAACACTTATCTTCTTGATGACCAAGATCGGTTTCTATCGGGGAACAAGCTGACATTGGAGAAGCTCTCAGGGGATGAAAGCAGCTGGGTAGAGCATAAAGTTAAAGACCGCTCCGCAGGTTATTTCACAGCTCCTTTTAAAGGCCAGAAATCATTAGTGTCCTATACTTCACCAGATTCTCTTGGTTGGCAGTATGTTCGCATTACTCCATATAATGTGATCACAGAACAGACCAACCAAATCCGTAATACAACACTACTGATTTCTTTGATTATTTTAATATTCGGACTTATCATTTCTAGAATGCTATCCAAACGCCTCTACCTTCCTATTGATTCCATTGTAAGCCGAATGAATAGCCTTGAAGCTGACAAGCGCAACAGTATGTTTACGATTAGACAGAATTCTTTACGTAATCTTGTTCTCGGTATTAAATCACCCCACAGCAGCCGGCCAACTGATTTGGAGCAGCTGAGTATTGCCTTCGGCTTAAACGAGAGCTATCGGCTAGTATTGCTGCGTATTGATGAATACAATACCCTGCGACAAGAGCGAGGTGCTTATCTACTTGCATACAAGTTCGCGATCATGAATATTGCTTCGGAAATTTGCGGTCAGACTTATCAAGTGGAAAGCGTAGATATGAACGACGATAGTGTTGTTATGCTGCTTAGCAGTATGACGTCCACTGAACATCTCGATTCGGAATTGATCGAAGTGCTGCTACGACAAATCCGTGTGGCTTGTTGCGATTATCTGAAAATAGGATTATCGCTAGTGTACAGTCCCGTTAGTGATAATCCAGATCGATTGAACCACCTATATAGCCAGGCCAAAGAAGCTTCTAAACATAGACTTTTTTATGGGCATGGCTGCCTAATCAACGCAGAGAAGATTAACGAATTGCAGAATAACCTATACTCTTACCCTGCGGATAACGAGAAAAAGCTGGTCGATGCCCTCACCAGTGGTAGAACAGACGAAGCCCATAGCCATTTCTCTGACATCGTGCGCGAATTGGACCAATACCCCTACTATATACTAGAACTAACGCTATCCAGGGTGACGCTAACAATTAAGAGAATCATCGATAATATCAAAAAGCTCAGCTCTACATCTATGGAAGATATCCTCAAGATACCTTCACTTGAGAATTACGAGACGATGAAGGAGCTTGAAGAAGCTTTTTACCAACTCTTCGATGATATTCAGGAATTACAGGTCGATAAACGTAGCTCTAAGCAAAGTGATCTGATCCGTCAAATTAACCAAAAAATCAATCAATCTTATATGGACCCCAGCCTGAGCCTGAACCAGATTGCTGATGAGCTTAACCTGTCACCTATATATGTCAGCCGTCTTTATAAGCAGCAAACAATGACAGCTATTGTGGATGTCATCATGGATGTACGAATGCAGGAAGTATGTCGCCTCTTGAAAGAGAGCGATCTGTCCGTATCGGATATTGCTGAAATGACCGGTTTCACGAGCAGTTCTTATCTCCATCGGATGTTCAAACGCAACTTCAGCATCACGCCGATGGAATACAGGCGTTCTAATACTCGTTCATAAAACTGAAGGCTGAGTGAGAATGCGAACGGAGTACAGATCAATAACACTACTAAACTACTCTATCAAAAAAAGGCAGGCTACTGTATTAGCGGTGGCTTGCCTTTTTAATGTAGGTTCATGTGTATCGACTTCCAGAGCGATTACTGTAACAACTTCAGCTTCTCTGAATATGCTGATTGGGCAGGTTCCCAATTTTTAAAGGTATGAAAAGGAGAAGCTCAAGGAGGAGATACAGAAGGATGTCAGATCATTATCATAGACCATTCAAAGGTGACGCTATCCTAAACAAACAAGGAAGAATAAGCAGTCCTGTCAGAAAAAGAGAGTGTGCTGCACTATTAAAAATAGTCACAGAGCTTGCTACAGTGGTACCTCCCGCACTTACGAATCCCACTACACTTCATATTTCCAATCTTCAAAGAGTGTTAAGAGAGCTCATGGAATTCTTGCATGAGGCTAGGATATGCAGCCCTTTTAGAACGGAGCTTCTTTCTGTAGTAGAAATAACTATTGTATCTACTGAGGTCAGTCCCTTCTCCGTCGTGAGCGTGGGTACTAATCTTCAACAGCTGTTAGCCGAGTTATTATCTTTTATCCTCGCCACGAAGATTGACTCTCATTGCAAAGATCAGTTGGTAATTCAAATCAGACATATTCAAGCTTCTATTTCACAAGCGCTCGGCTTACCTATTAAGGGTGCGACGGGGCCACAAGGTCCTCAGGGACCCCAAGGAACTCAAGGAACTCAAGGAACTCAAGGGCCTCAAGGACCTCAAGGAGCCACTGGTGCAGGGCTGCAAGGTATTGTAGTCTTTAATCCGGCACAAAGCCCATTGTATCCAGCGGGTCAAGTAGTAACCTTTAATGGCAGCACTTATATAGCTACTGTTGCCGGACCCAAAGGAACACCAGGTAGTTCGTCAGATTATTTACTAATTGCTGGTGGAGCGACAGGCGCGACTGGAGCGCAAGGACCTCAAGGGGCGCAGGGTCCTCAAGGTCTTCAAGGACTTCAAGGACTTCAAGGACTCCAAGGTCCTCAGGGTCCTCAAGGCGCGCAAGGAATACAGGGACCGACAGGACCTGGAGCAGGGGCAACTGGTCCGACAGGGGCTACAGGCATCGCCGGGCTTACTGGTCCGACAGGGGCTACAGGCATCGCCGGGCTTGCTGGTCCGACAGGGGCTACAGGTACAGCTGGAATTGCTGGACCGACAGGCGCTACAGGTACTGCCGGGCTTGCTGGACCGACGGGCGTTACAGGTACTGCCGGACTTGCTGGACCGACAGGCGCTACAGGTACTGCCGGACTTGCTGGACCGACGGGGGCTACGGGTACTGCCGGGCTTGCTGGTCCGACGGGGGCTACGGGTACTGCCGGGCTTGCTGGTCCGACTGGTGCGACGGGGGTTACCGGAGTTACAGGAGTTACTGGGGCAACCGGTGATGGCGCAATCATTCCACTGGCATCTGGTGGACCAATTATTATGACCACGGTTTTAGGTGGTTTGGTGGGAACAACAAGCCTTATAGGCTTCGGAAGTTCAGCCACAGGCATTTCTCTTGTTGGTGGAAATATAGATTTGACAGGTACTGTTCTTGGACCTCTTATCAACTTTGCAATGTCCGTTCCTCGTTCAGGAGTGATAACATCTATTGCTGCATACTTCAGTAATACCATTGCTTTATCGCTTCTTGGTACTACGATAAATGTAACAGCGCAATTGTACCAATCGGCCACACCAAATAACACATTTACTCCTATTCCAGGTGCAATAGTACCACTTCCATCTATCACTGGTACTATTAATTTAGGAACTTTTGTCAGCGGAATTACGAATGGTATCAATTTTGCTGTAACACCGCAGACACGTCTTCTTATGGTATTCTCAGCCACTGCTACAGGTCTTACCCTTGTAAATACAGTCACTGGTTATGCAAGTGCAGGCTTTACTATTGTATAATCACTAACACAAACAAAAGCATCTGCCCTCCCCACTAAAGGAGTAACAGATGCTTTTGTTATATTATTCGATTAAAATTTCTTAATCTTTCGATCCGGAGAGACGCTATTGAGCAAACTTAGCTATCCCTGGCAATCCACTCACAACAAATACTCTTTCAGCTTACCGATAACCTCATCGATCTCCGCTTTAGTCGTATACCGTCCCACACTAAAACGAACCGCTCCCTGCCCAATACTTGCTGAGACATTCATTGCCTTTAGAACAGGTGAAATCAATGTTTCTCCAGAATGACAAGCTGAGCCTGTTGAGGCAGCCACATCTTCCAGCGAAGCAATCACTTCGTGACCCACCGCTCCAAGAAAACTAACGTTAAGCGTGTTGGGCAATCGCTTATGCCTATGACCATTCAGGTGAATTCTGTCGCCAAATGCCTTCTGCAATCTATCGTAGAAATAATCCGCTACTTCTTTCACACGCTCTCTGGATGCAGAGTCCGAAGCAAGCTCACAGGCTTTTCCTAATCCAATAATATAAGGGGTGTTTTCCGTTCCGGCACGTCTCCCCTGCTCATGACCCGCTCCGTGAATTAATGGCTCGATGTGAATGCACTCTCGGATGTACAATGCTCCAATCCCTTTTGGTGCATATAATTTATGGCCAGCCAGTGTTAGAAAATCCACCCCTAACTCAGCCACATCAAGCTCTACTTTTCCAGCGGACTGCGAAGCATCGGTATGTACAAGGACACCCCGTTCATGGCAGACCTCAGCTATTTCTTTGATCGGCTGAATCGTGCCCGTTTCGTTGTTAGAGTGCATAATGGAGACTAGTATAGTTTGGTCTGTAAGCTGATTTTTCACATCATCTACCTGCACCATTCCATACGCGTCAACAGGTACATAAGTAATCGTGTAGCCCAACTGCTCCAGATACTGACACGGTTTAATTACCGCAGGATGCTCCACAGCAGACACAATAATGTGATTGCCTTTATGTCGATATGTTTGGGCGACGCCCTTGATGACGGTATTATTCGACTCGCTGCCCCCGCTTGTAAAAAGCACCTCACCCGGCGTACAATTCAGGAAATTAGCCACCTGTGTTCTTGCACGCTCGATTCCGACTTTAGCTTCTTGTCCCAAAGAATGACTGCTTGAAGGATTGCCAAAATGACCATAAAGATAAGGAATCATAACCTCTGCTACTTCCTTATCTACAGGTGTTGTAGCGTTATAGTCTAAATAGATCATTTGTTAAGCCGAGCCTCCTCTAAACCCCTCATACTTTACGATACCTAAAGCTTATACCTTCTGATTACTTAAAAAAGAGATCACCGCAGCCTCAGCTTCATCCAAATTGTTCACCTTAAAGGTAACTCTCTCAATGCCTTCATACTGAGTAGACGTATAATCGTATTTAGGATCATAGTAGTATTCTAACAGCAGCGCAACAGCCTCTCCGAACATATCAGCTTGCAAGCAACGCTCGATTTCCGCAGCAATGGGGATATGAATTCGCGATTTGATACTTCGAAATGCTGAAATGCACTGTTCTTTATATTCTTCTGGTCGATAATCCTCAAGGATTTGCTGCACTCTGGCTTGTAGTGGCATCTCAATCCAAATCTGTGTTCCGATCTCTTTCTGCTCGGCCATGAATGGGGGCATTACGACCTTCCCAATCTTTTTGCTCTCCGCTTCAAACAGTACATAAGGAGCATCGCCAAGCTTAATTAATTCCTCCATAAGAAGACTATCGAACGTTTTTTGATTGTTTGCATGAAGTCCGATCTCGCCAAAGATAGAACCGCGGTGACCTGCCATTCCTTCCAAATCCAAAACAGGATAGCTCTGTGCCTTCAGGCGGTGCAGCAGGTTTGTTTTACCTGTACCCGTATTTCCATGAATGACATAAGGCTTCGCCTTGAATTCATAGGACTCCAGTTCATCGAGTACCCATTTACGGTAAGCTTTATAGCCGCCAATCAATCGGTAAGCGTGAATATCCATTAAAGAAAGTACGGTCGCAGTTGTACGGCTGCGCATACCTCCCCTCCAGCAGAATACAGCCTTGTCCCCTTGAATCGCAGCAATTTCTTTGACAAAGGAAGGTAGCTTCGCAGCAGCAATCTCCAAACCGCGTTCTTTCGCAGCCTGCACACTTGTCTGTTTATACAACGTACCTACTTCAGCCCGTTCCTCATCATCAAAAAAGGGAATATTCAAGCTATCCGGCAGCGTTGCATCTTTATATTCAGAAGGAGATCGAACGTCGATAACGGTGATCTGCTTCTTATTCTTTAACACTCTTAGTTCTTCCAATGTAATATCCTGAAACAATGCGCTCTCTCCTCTGGTGGCTAACTTCTTAGGTCGCCTCTAAGCTGAACTCCAGCGTTATTGCGCAGCTATAACTGCAATCTGACCCGGATGTTCTTCCGTTACCTCTCCGATCAATGCTGCTTCTACACCTGCATCTACTAACTCTTTTAGCAAATCCTCACTTTGTTCAGGAGCAACAGAGATCAGCAATCCACCGGAAGTCACAGCATCACACAGAATATAGCGGCTTAATTGGTCCATCTCTTCCGGATAAAGAATACTGCCCTCCAAATGGGCAAAGTTATTCTTAGTGCCGCCTGGAACAAAGCCCTGCTCCGCGAGCTCTCTTACTCTTGGCAGCATCGGTACATCGCCTTGACGAATAATCAGTCCGTGATTGCTCCCCTTTGCCATTTCCGAGGCATGTCCAAGCAACCCGAATCCGGTAACATCTGTACAAGCATGTACATCATAGGGCTCCATGATTTCAGCCGCTTTTTTATTCAGTGTAGACATGACTGTCGTAAGGCGTGTAGTTTCTTCTGGGGATAGCTGATCCTTTTTAATAGAAGTCGTTAAGATGCCCACACCGATAGGTTTGGTCAAAATCAGCTTGTCTCCTACCTGCGCACCTGCATTCGTTCTTACTTTGTCCGGATGCACAAGGCCCGTAACGGCCAATCCAAATTTAGGCTCTTTATCGTCGATGGAATGTCCGCCCACAAGCGTTGCTCCTGCTTCCTGCACTTTATCTGCTGCACCGCGCAAAATGTCACCGAGAATGCTTTTGTCCAAAACAGAAATAGGGAAGGCCACAATATTAAGCACTGTAAGCGGCTTGCCGCCCATAGCATAAATATCACTTAACGCATTAGCTGCTGCAATTTGCCCAAAGGAATAAGGGTCGTCCACGATCGGCGTGAAAAAATCAACAGTTTGCACTAACGCTAGATCATCACTTAATCGATATACCCCAGCGTCATCACTGGTATCCAGACCTACAAGTAGATCCGGATTAGGAACGGTTGGTGGTAGACTGCGAATAACCTGCATGAGATCGGCGGGACCGATTTTGCAGCCGCAGCCCCCTTTTGAAGATAATGAGGTCAATTTTATGGTTTCGGCTTGAGACATCATGACTCAGCTCCTTTAGATAGTTAATATCGAATATCTTTAATCTTACATCAGTAGACAGCATTGTACAAAATACAGACATACAGAAGAACGCCCCGTAGCCAGTACATACTCCCCGGCTATGGGACGCTCTCATTTCTCACTTACCACTAAGATCAACTAATCTGCTGAGTTTCCTGCTGTTTCTCCAAAAACCGCTGAAGTATAGCATTAAATTTCTCCGGCTGACACAGATTACTAGGATCTAATGCGTTAGGGATGATCACTAACTGAGCATGTGGCAGCTGAGACACCATATCCTTCATACAATTAACTCCAAATTCACTAAAGTCACCTACAATACATAAGGCGGGACGCTTAAAAGACTTTAAGCATCTAGTGTAATCCACATGGCTCGTAGCCAGCCTTTGCCGATACAATTCCCGTGGACGTTTATCGAGAAGTCCTCTTCTAATCTCGTTATAAGCCAGATTCCAGCGTTCCCGGTACATCATACGAATCGAAGGCAGTACAAGCTCACTTGGAGCGTAATACATTAACCAGCTACAATAAGCAGCCATAAGCTGGATTTTACCGATTATCGTTGACGCATGACTTCTACAAAAGCTATCCGCGACAACAATCGCTTTTACTCGCTCTGGATATTGTTTCGCAATATGCTGAACGACGAGCCCCCCATAGGCACTCCCAACAAAAACAGCCTCACGAATACCCAAATCATTCAATAGCATTATTATATCTAGACATTGGGTTTCAATAATCTCGTTTGGGGCCTGCAGTAATTCACCTGATTTGCCATTCCCCCGTAAATCACACAGAATCACTTTATATTTATCAGAAAAATACTCCAATTGTGGCTTGAACATACTATGTGTTAATCCATGTCCATGGATAAACACAACCGGAGCCCCTGTTCCATTGATTTCGTAATAGAGCGAAGTTCCATTCAGTTTAGCAATAGGCAAAGTTAACACCTCTTTCATAGATAGGTTCTACAACTATATCTGCTTTTTAACGCAGCAAAAAACCACAGAGGGATTCTCTGTGGCTATTCATCATCAAATACGCCATTCATCCTCTCTCCATACGCTTACGAGGTTAGCTGTCGGATTCGGGCAGTGAGAGTTGCCCTACCTGCATGGATGCATTTATGCACCTGGAACAGGATTCACCCCATAACTAGTACCGATTGTTACACTGGTTCCCAGTTGTTGGTTCCCCCGCTTTCCTTAACGGAAATTAAGCGGACTTCTTATGTAATTGTCAGTTATGTGATGAATCATACTCCGTGTAAGGTTTCTTGTAAAGTTGAGCCGTGGGCAAAATAATGTTGAAAGCCATGCTTTTCATTTCATATTGAGCATACACTTCGTTTTCTCTTTCTTTTGCTCTTGTTTACTCAATATATCTAAAAAAAGCCGAGCGGCCATCAGAGATCAATCCCTGAACCACTCGGCTTCGTTATACAATCATATGGCTACAACAGATCGGCGTTTTTCAATGCATGCTCCCAGCTCGGAAAAAAGAACAGCGCACTTCTCATAAGATCAGGATCGCTTTGCTTCACTTGTTTTTTGCTGATCGAGCTTCCATCGGTTTGAAGCTTTTTGATACGACTTAACACTTCATCAGCCTCCAAAGGAATTTCCATTGAAACACTCCTTTCTCAGTGACCTGGTTTCCAATCATTTTCTCCATAATATGCAAATTTATTCTTCATTTCGGTTTATACGAATTAAACCAGCTGATAGACCGGTTGTTCAGCAATAAAATAAGTAGGAATCATTGGGTATTTCTGTGCCAGAACTTCAGCTAAATATTTCATTCCTGGAGCTTCACTTTCCGCATGACCTAACATAATCAGCGCTTTTGATCTGCCTTGGTGGACAGCATCCCTCACATATTCTGGAGTTTCCCATTCGGGGCCCTCGCCAGCAATAATTAAATCAAGATTGTGCTGATTAAAAAGAGGAATAGCCATCGTCCCACCTCCTCTGTAACCTACTAATATCCCCACATGTCTGCATATCTGGGATACGTCTCCGGCAGCACGTAAATAGGAGATACCTAGCTTTATTTTTATATACTGTGCCGCTTCACTTACCGTCATAGCTGGAATCGATAGGATTGTAGCAGTGGATTGCTGCTCAACCACATAGGCTGACCATTCAAGCTCTCGTAGCAAGCCCACCATGATCCCGTCTGGTTGATGCCTATGCCAATAATCATGATAACGAAATATAGCCAGTTCAGAACGCTCAATCAAACTCCGTTTCGCGCGATATACAGGGTCATCCTCTAACCACTTGTTCGTCTCATGATGACTGTAAAACACACCTTCATGTGTGATCAACAAATTGGCGTTCATAGCAATCGCTCGCTCCACAACATATTGCGTAGCGCAAAATGCCGTAACCATCCCTGTAATCACCATTTCCGGATTCCCCGGCTTAAGAGTATCCACAGTCCCATCTATCTGTTCCATGGCTCCTATTAAATCTTCCAGAATCCTTCTAATTGTCACGCTCACTTTAATCCGCCCTCTGAGATCTATTCTACTAATCTATCAACGTATAAATAACCCACCCTTAATCGATATAAGGACGGGTTCACAGTTCATTATTTGAGCAGCTTGCCCACTCTATGATTTCGTGGCAGAGGTGATAATTTGATGGAAAGCTGGCTTCGGCTTATGCCCTTCATCGAATAGGAACGGCCAGTTCTTCCGCCCACGAACAGGGAAATCATCCAGCCAGGTATAGTCATCCGCTGCTCCCCAGAACGTAACCGAACTAATCACGTCCCGGTATTCTCTCAGCAGTGCGAACATCGCTTCATATCGATCTGCTTGAAGCTCGAGCAGCTCAGCAGGTACTGTCTTTAAGTCCATTCGTTTGTCATCGAAACGGAACATGGATACATCCAGCTCTGTCAGTTGGAGCTGAAGTCCTAACGATGCATATTTTTCGATCGCTGCACGAATTTCATCCAGACTAGGATCGTATAAATTCCAGTGTGCCTGCAATCCGACGCCATGGATCGGCACGCCTTGTTCCAATAGCGACTTCACCAGTTTATAGATTTTGTCACGCTTTAATGGATGGGATTCGTTATAGTCATTGTAGAATAATAATGCCTTAGGGTCAGCTTCATTGGCGAATTCAAACGCTTTGGCGATAAAATCCGGGCCAACAATGTCGAGCCACTTCGAATGGCGAAGAAGCTCTTCTCCTTCATCGGCTATAACTTCATTGACAACATCCCAAGCATAAATATCATCCTTATAACGTCCTACAACGGTCTGAATATGTGATTTGACTCGTGCAAGCAGAATCTCTTTGCTTACAGGTCCTCCGCCCTTATCCTCAAACAGCCAGTCCGTTGTCTGGTTGTGCCAAATCAAGGTATGTCCGCGCATCGCCATATGATGTTCTCTGGCGAAGGCAACCAGCTGGTCTGCTGCCCTAAAGTTATAAGTGTCCTCAAGTGGATGCAGACTTTCAAATTTCATCTCGTTCTCAGCGGTAATACTGTTGAAATGATAAGCAAGCAAATGCTCCTGTGATTGGATAGTTAATGGGTTGACGGCTGCGCCAATCTTGAAATCCTCTGCGAACACTGTCTTTAGTGCAGGCTCTGTAAAATCACTAGCTTGTCTCAACAAGTTCCCTCCTAACAAACGCTATTCATTATGACCGATAATCGAACCAATCAAAGTGGGCAGGTACCTCAGCTACTTTACCATGACCTGTCGCATATAAGCCAACAAGAACACCGGTAAATCCGTTTCCTTTGACAGCTTGAGGGGATAATGGATAGGCTAGAGCCCTAGATAGCTCGATCCATTCCTGACCATCCAAAGAATAAAGTAAAGTGTATTCCGTTAGCTCCGCCCGAATTTTCAGATATAAACATCCAGCAATCGTTGGAATCTCTGCAGCCACATGTGTTGTTCCATCAACAGTTAAATAAGCTGTAATCACTCTATGTCCATTTCTTTGCGATAGTGCAATTTCATAATGTGCATTCTCGTCCAATCTAGCACAGAGTCCAGCCTCTTCACCGTCCACGGTAGGGTTAAAATCTAGTAATGTACTCCATTCAGCTGAAGTATGCTGCTGTCTTCTGCCTATAAAGGCTACCTGACCCACTTCATTAAGGTCTTTCGATTGCCCTCGAAGAGCTAGAAAACCCGGACGTTGGCTTAGTGACCAGCTTCCCTCTGCCGGATTCCGCAGAAAGGATAATTCCAACGGCAATACAGGGTCATCAAAATCATATCTTCCGCTAGTCTCAGGTTTTGGCGAATGACCCGGTACACGCGGAACCTTCATCTCCAGCCCGACAGTGTCCTCATTATTATCAATCATCGGCCATCCGTCTTCATTCCACGTTACAGGGGCAAGAAAGGTCTCTCTTCCTAGCACTGTATACTTGGAATCTACTAGACGTACTCCAAGGAATACGGCCCACCAATCCCCGTTACGATCTTCGATCAGATCAGCATGTCCTAGATACTGAATGGGACTATCAGTCCCGCGATGGGTCAATATCGGTTGCTCTAATCTTTCAAAAGGACCGTAAGGGGAGGAAGAACGACCGATAATTTCTCGGTGTTCCTTTGCCGTGCCGCCTGAAGCAGACATGATATAATACATTCCATTAATTTTGTACAAATGAGGTCCTTCCGTCCAAGGTCCACCATCCCCAGTCCAGATGACAACAGGTTCTGTTAATGCTGCTCCTGTAGCAATGTCTATCTCATATTGAATAGCGTGGGAATCATAATCTGCTCCCTGCTGGGTGGTTACATATACCTTTCCATCCTCATCAAACATTAGGGAAGGGTCAATTCCTCCATAAGGAATACTAATCGGGTCTGACCACGGACCCGCTGGGTCCGTAGCCGTAACATAGAAATTCCCCTTCCCGTGTATTTCGGTCGTTATCATGTAAAACGTTCCTTCATGATACCGGATGGTTGGAGCAAATATACCTCCAGAGCTTTTGCTCTTACGTGTATCTAGCTGACTTACACGATCTAATACATGACCAATTTGTGTCCAGTGAATCAAGTCCTGGCTGTGAAAGATAGGCACCCCAGGAAAATATTCGAAGGAGCTACACACCAAGTAGAAATCATCCCCTGCTCGAGTGATGCTAGGATCTGGATAAAAACCTGGAAGTATTGGGTTCGTGTATGTGATTGGAGATGGAGTCATAATTCAACAAACAACCTTCCTATTATTTAATAGTGGGTGCAAGCTACTTATTCCTTCACGCTTCCTACGTTCATTCCAACTACAAAGTACTTTTGCATGAATGGATAGACTAGCAGAATCGGGACCGAAGCAACGATAGTAACGGCTGCACGAATGGACTTTGGAGTTACCATTGACCCCGCTGACTCCGCAGTTACCCCTGCCCCGTTAGCTACACTTGCGCTACTGTTCGCATTCATACTAGATTGTATTAGTTTCATTAATTCATACTGCAATGTACTCAAGTGCTGGCGGGAAGAGGTGTAGATAAAAGCATCAAACCATGAGTTCCATGCACCTACCGCGACAAAAAGGGCAATGGTAGCAAGAACAGGTTTACATAAAGGGAAGACTACTTTCATGAAAATCTTAAATTCCCCGGCACCGTCGATTCTCGCGGATTCCATAAGACTTTCATGTATGCTACCAATATAAGTACGGATGACGATCATATTAAATGCACTTATCATAGTCGGTATTACATATACCCAAAATGTATTAAGCAAATGAAGATCCTTAATTAGGAAATAATTTGGAATCAGACCCGCATTAAAATACATGGTTAGGACGAAAACAAAGGTAATCTGCTTGCGGAAAACATATTCTTTCCGGCTTAAAGTATAAGCAAGCATTGTGGTTAAAAATAGATTCAGGATCGTAGATATCACTGTTCGTGCTACCGAAATCCAAAAAGCAGGAATAATTGTACCAGAGGCAAAAACAGCTTTGTAGTTCTGTATAGTCCACTCCCTAGGCAATAGATAAATGCCGCCGCGGATGGTATCATTTCCCTCATTTAAGGAAACTGCTATAGTATTCAAGAATGGATACAAGGTAACAATGACTAGACATATCATAAAGATAGTATTGAAGGTACCGAACACTACTGGTTCGATCCCTATAATTCTCATACGTTTTCTACTATTACTTTTTGGAGATTTCTGAGGTATTAATTGAGTTTTTTCCATGATTATAACAGCCTCTCTTCCCCTAGCCGCTTCGACGTCCAGTTAGCTAAAAGCAGTAACGTTACACTTACGACTGTTTTAAATATGCCTCCCGCAGTGGCTAAGGAGTAATTCCCTTGCCCAATCCCGTATTTCAATACAAATATATCAATCGTATCCGACCAGTCTACAGTAAGCCCGTTCCCTAACAAGTACGGAACCTCAAATCCGACATCCAATACATGTCCTATGGACATTATCATCAGGATTACAATGGTTGGTTTAATTCCCGGCAATGTTACATTGAACATTTTTTTGTACCGGTTAGCCCCATCAATCTCAGCAGCCTCATATAAAGCTGGATCTATAGAAGCCATAGCAGCCAAGTAGATGATTGTACTCCATCCAACCTCTTTCCAGACGGTTGAAGCACCCACAATACCCCAGAAATACTTCCCTTCACTCAACCAAAGGATTGGTGAATCGATAAGATGTAATTTCATGAGCACGATGTTGATAATCCCGTCGTTAACCGAGAGGGAGACACCTACAATCCCTGTTACAATAATCCAGGAAAGAAAGTGAGGTAGGTAGGATATGGTCTGCACGGTTCTTTTCCAAAATACATTTTTGATTTCATTAAGAAGTAAGGCCAATGTTATCGCGGTTATAAATCCTAGAAAGAAATTAATTAATCCCATAGCCAGTGTGTTTCGTAGTACCCTTAAAAAGGTATCATCCGTAAATAGAAACTTGAAGTGTTTCAAGCCGACCCATGTCTGTTCGCCAAATGCCTTAGCTGGTTTATAATCCTGAAAAGCCATTGTCCATCCCCAAACAGGTACGTACGCAAATAGTACAATATACAGCAGCAATGGAACTGACATCCAAATCAGCTGTTTCTGATTCTTAATCAAGGTCAGAGTAATCGGTTGCTTCTTTTTTCTTTTAGGATGCCGGTTAACTTTTTTTCCCGTTAAAATCTCATCCATATATTTTCTCCCCACATCATCCATATATTTCAGAAAGTGGTTGGCTAATAAGCCACCACTTTCTGATTTTTAAGCAAGCTCTAACTATTTAACACTCCAAGTATCAAATCTCCATTTAAGCTGTTCATTGATTCTGTCTTCGTAAGCTTTAATATCCGCTTTATGAAGTTCTCCAACAAATTCAGTCCAAACTTTATCGAAATCGGAAGGGCTAGCCAAGATTGCTTTTGGCAGGTACTTGGTCTTAACTTCTCCCATCTTCGTATCGGCAATTTTTGCTGGAGAATTTTCAACAAGATCTATCGACCAAGCAGGATAAGCCACTGGGTTCGGTCCAGGCTTACTGAAGAAATCTACATAACTGTTGAATCCATATGCGTCAAGAACTTCCTTGTCATACGCTTCCAACCCTGCTTTATATTCTTCTGGTTGGGCTGCCGCATCCGTTGAGTTACCGTCTGCAAAGTACCCTTGCATTTTCGGAGCGGTAGCATACCAAGCTTCTGCTTTGTTACTTAGCTTCCATGTAGCATCAACTGCGTTATCCCGTTGCTCCTGGTTTCTTATAAAGCGACCATCTACCACTTGATAATCTTCGCCTTCAATCCCCCAAGTGAGGGTTCTTTGCCAATCTTCTTGAATCAATGTGTCCATAAGTTTAAGGATTCTCACTGGATCCTTAGCATTGACAGTAATCCCGAATCCATTATTCAAGTTAAGAGCAGGACGATCCAGATAATAATCTTTGGTGTTAGTATCATACACAAGAGGCAGACCTACATAAGTGCTCATATCTTTCCCTTGTGTCTTGAGTGAATCTTCTGCTTTACCAAAGTTCCAGTGCTGATCAAACATTCCCAGTACGGCTCCGCTAGACAATTTAGCTAAATATTGGTCATAATCCATTACAAATGCTTCTTTATCAATAATACCCAACGCATTCATATCATTAAGTTTTTTATAGTACTGCTTTGCATAGTCTTTATCCGCAAAGATTTCTGCTACGTTATCCTTAACTACTACTCCGCCATCATTAGGATGACCGATCAGATGCTGAGGAGCGTTAAACAATCCCCAGTTTCTCCAGTCTTTGTTATGAATCTCAAACCCAATTGTTGGTTGACCATCAATGGTTGGATTTTTCTCTTTATATTTCACGATAAGATCAAAATACTCGTCCAAAGTTTTAACCGTTGGATAACCGGCATCTTTAAGTACAGCTTTCTGAATCCAGAAAGCTGGGCCAGAGTAATAGGTTGTATTCATCTCACCATTGTACGCACCATAGTTTGGAAGTGTATAAATGTGTCCATCATTGGGATCCTTCATCATGTTCCAGTAAGCTGCGTAATGCGCTTTCAAATTCGGAGCGTGTTCTTCAATTAAGTCCTCGAGAGGAATAAATGCACCTGCTGCAGTCAGTTGGGTATTGGAACTCATCAGATCTGGATAATCCGAACCGGCAATCATAACGCCAAGCTTCTGTTTAAGGTCTCCAGCCAAGAATTCAAAATTGAATGATGCGCCTGTTTTTTCTTTGATCATCTTGTAAATTTTGTTATCTGGTGTAGGTTGCTGACCTGCTTCTCCAAGAAAGATACTAACTTCAAAAGGCTCTACCTTCTTGTCATCGGTTCCAGCTGCAGTTGCAGCTGTTGTTTCTGCCGGTTTGTTTTCCCCCTTAGCAGTATTACCGCTGTTATTTCCACCGCACCCTGCTAGAGCAAAACTTAGGGATAACACAGCAATCAGACTAAGTTTGAACTTTGATATTGACTTGCCCCCCATAAAGCACCTCCATATTTTGTTGGTGTAACCATATTGTAAGCCCTTACAAGTTAAATTATAGAGGTGATGATGCCATTGATAATACACCAGAACTAAAGGTGTACCCCCAAAAAGTTTAGGTATTCGTATGTTTAAATTCATTAGGGCTCATCTTCATCTTCTTTTCAAATTGTTTGAGAAACTGACTATAATTGGAATACCCTACTTTCTCGGCGATCTCACAGTTTTTCAGCTTATTGTGTTGAAGTAAACGCGCAGATTCCTTAATCCGGAGGTCATGCAGCTGCTCATTAAAATGAATGCCATTCTTCTTGATCAATAATTGTCCCAGATACACTGGATGCAGGAAGAATACCTCCGACAGCTTTTTAATTGTAAGATTTTCGTGATAATGCGCTTCAATATAGTTGTTGATTTCCTGTACAATCCCCTGTGATTTTTGGATTTGTTCTTTTAGAAGAATATCAATACTCGCCTCACCACATGATAAAAGATTACGCATTAAATCGTTCAACTTCATCATCGAGTCCCGCATTTCGGGGATTGTTATTTGGGTTAACAAGGAGGATACTTGAACTTCACTAGCTTTCGAAGTAAACTCAACGATCTTATACATAATATGAATAACGATCTTCTTCACAACCTCTGGAGCGATGCGCATCTCACGAAAACTGCGAGAGGCCAAGCCCACAGCTTGTTTAAAGCCTTTTATGTCCAGTGTGTTAATAGGCCTCATTAAGTCATCCATCAGTTGAATTTGATCATAGTGGTAGCTGAAGGGACTATCCTTGGTTCCCTGATAGGTCAAGAACCCCGAATGATCCGAATTATAAAAATAATACATTAACGCTTCTTTCGCCGTTCGGTAGCTATTCGCAATTTGAAGCAAAGAGCCCTCGCTATCCCCTACTGCAATATACATGGCTTGCTTAGGGTGTTCATTCAGCAAGGGAGCTACTGCAGGATATATTGCGGCACCCTCATCAGACTCCGAAGGATAGCCGTATACGATTCCAAAACAAAAAGCCTCCAGATCGATCAGAAACATCGATTCCGTATTCGTTAGGAGAGCTACTGCTTTCTCTCTGATTTCCGTATACATCGTCGGGTCTGTCTGCAGTAAACAAATATTCCAAAGGCTTTTGCCTTCCGATAGACGTGTAAGTACTGTAAAGTCTGACTTATCTTCTGCCTTCTCATTCAGAATGCTCTTAAGAAGAGAGACAACTTCCTCTGAGTTTGCCATTTGATTTAAGCTTCTCTTCTGAGTTTCCTGTTCTAATTCCCGATATATCTCCTTCAATTCTTCTGACGCCTCTTCTTCGAAAAGCGGTTTCATCAGATAATGGTTAATGCCATAACGTATAGCTGTCTTAGCATATTCAAACTCACTATAACCGCTTAGTATGGCAAACTTAATCGGTTTAGTCTCCTCTTGCTGCCAGGCGGAAACCATTTCCAGACCATTCATTAGCGGCATATTTACATCTGTAATGACAAGATCCGGCAGTAGCTGCTTTATTAACTGTAAGCCCTCTTTGCCATTACTGGAGGTTCCACATACTTCAAAGCCAAGCGCCTGCCAGTCTATCCATAGCTGCATCCCCTCAAGAGCACTAGGCTCATCATCGATCAACAATACTTTGTATTTCATAGGCTCCCTCACCTTCTAGCTATTTTTTCGTTCCAGGAGCTTTAGCGGAATGCCAAACGTGACAACAGTCCCTTCATTCGGGACACTGCTGATTTCAAAGCGAACCTGATCTTCATAATATAGCTCCAGTCTGCGATACACGTTGCGGATTCCGATATTCGTTCCTGAGGAGGCTTCTTCATTTTGAACATTAAATAAAATTTCTTTAAGCTGGCTTGGTTCGATCCCTTTACCGTTATCTGAAATTGTAACTTGCAAACGACTATCCTCGATTTCCGTCTTTACTTTAATGATACCGAGTCCTTCTATGGCCTGCAGACCATGCTTACAGGAGTTTTCTACTAAAGGCTGCATGCTTAGCTTTGGAATTTTATATTGCAGCGACTGCTCATCGATCTCAAATTGATAATCAAATTTATCTCTGAACCGGAATTTTTCTATTTTCAGATACATCTCAATGAACGTCATTTCTTCTTCCAATGTAACGAGATCTTCTTTCCAGCTAAGTAGTCTTCTGAGCAACTTGGATAAACTCTTTATGATGTCTGTAACGTCTGAATAATTATTTTTGGTACAGACCACTAAAATGGCATTTAAAGTATTGAAGAGAAAATGGGGATTCATCTGACTTTGCAAAAAATTCAGTTCAGCCCTTACTCTTTCCATCTCCAGGTTATTCTTTTGAATCTCTAGTTTGTATACATCGTTAATTAGAGAATTAATTTTAGTGGTCATTCTATTAAAGTTATGAATCAAGTCACCAATCTCATCTTGTCCTTCATCGATTTGAATAAGATCGAATTTCTCATTCGTTACTTTCTGCATATGCCTAGACAAACGTTTCACCCGATAATTGTAGGATCTTAACATCACATATAGAAAGGCGGTTGTGAGCAAGGTGACAATGGACGCCAAAATACCCGCATAAATTCGAATCTCCAGAATGGCCTGAGCAATACGCTCCCCCTGCGTAACCCCTATAATTCGCCAGCTTTTTATATAACTAGCCCCGCCAACGGGTACAATATGTATGTCTTCCTTGCGCTCATCATCCTGAAGCTCGAATACAGGATAAGGATCCTTCGTACCTCTCTGATACCCGCTCTGAGCAGACATAATGATTTCATCCTGTCCGTTAACCAGGTAAAGACTCAAATAATCCTTTTCTCTAATTATAATGTCATATATTTTACTGATATCCAGGTCAATTCTAAGCAGCTTCTCATAGGTATTCAGTGAGCTGTATACATCCATTCGTTCAATTACACTTAAATACGGGGCATTAGAAGCCACATTAGGCGCTGAGCTCATTTGATAAGCAGCAAGAAACATATGTTTATTCGCAGCACTGAACTGCTTATACCACTCACTCTCCCTTACCTTGTCCGTGATGACCTGATAGTTACTCCCGGAAACAATAGAGTCATTATTCGTAAATACAGTAATTCGTTCAAGCTGATTGTTAACTGGCATATAACTGTTCATCCGATCTCGAAGCTGTTCGTCGAAGGTGTCATAAAATTCAATCATGTTCCCATACCTCCGCTCTAGCAATTCATACAGATTCTTATCGGAGGACAGCGTATAGCTAACTGCTACTCCACCCTCAATGAAATCCTGAATATCCTTTCTGGCCCTCTCTAAAGAGATTTCTAAGTTTTGCTGTTCTCTGGATTTGATCAAATCGGAAATCCGATCCAAAAAAACAAGGTTGATAATAATGATAGGGAGAAGCACACCAATAATATAAATGAGGGAAAATTTATAGTTCAGTGGAATGTCATTGACTATTTTTCTAAATCTGAATTTTTTTCTCTCCATACGAAACACCTTGCTTCCCCTAGAGCTATTGGTTTTTATTTTCATTTTTATAGACGGATGGGACTACCCCTACAATCAGCTTGAACTTGTCTATAAAATAGTCTGTATTTGAAAATCCCACCTGCACCGCAATATCCGATATTTTCAGCTGCGTTCGCTTAAGCAGACTTTTGGCTTCCTCAATCCTTTTGGCATTTAAATATTCACTAAAGCCCTGACCCGTTTGTTTCCTGAAAAGCTGTCCCAAATAGGTAGAATTGATATGAAATTGCCGCGCTAAATCCTGAAGCTTCAATTTATTCCGAAATTCACGATCCACATACTGAATCACCTTGTAAATCGTATTTTGTTCATTCTGCTGCTCTAATTCAGATAAATAGACCGTCGCCAGCATAGATAGACTTTGAACATAGCGGCTTAATGCAAAATAATCATTTAACTCCCCTAAATTCCCATATTCTTGCTGAATCTTTATCATCATCGTATCTGGAGTACCATTCATTTGGGCTATAAGTGTACAAATTGTAAGCTCCAAATGAGCCACCTGAGCTTGCACGATTTCAATCGTCAATAGATTCTCTACGAAAAAAGCAAACGTTTCTTTTACACATGGCTGTATCTGTTCTATATCGTTTGCCAGAACCTTATCCAGCAGCAGTTTGAAGTGATCCTCATGGTGTTCATTCTTCTTTAGAGCCCTAAGCTCACAATAATAAAAAACCCCCTTCTTCTGCTGATGTGTCTTTCGTTTCCATACATCAAGTGCTTGCATATAGATTTCTCGAATCGAACATATGCCTACCATTCTAGTGCTAATCGCTAGAAGTACCGGTTCATATAATTGTTCAGCGAAATCCGAACGAATCTGGTTGACGATAGCGTCCAGATTCTCATTCCCAATAGAAGCAGACTCAAGAATGATCCCTGTTCTTCCCGATCGATCTTGAAAGAAATGTATACTTTCCTGAGGAAAGTAATCGACGGTTCGTGGAAGAAATGGATTCAAAGATGTGGCTGGTTCGAGAAGAATACACATTAATTCTGCATTCGCTTGAAGCTTCAACGTGCTCTGGGTTAGAAGCACTAAATTTTCGTTGCACTCACCTTGAATTAGACGGTTGATAATATTGTTTACGATAAAAAATTGCTTCTTATCAAGCTCCTCGTTGGAAGCGATTTCATTTTGAATCATAGGCGTAATCCTGCTTAATAAGGACTCTATTTCATCATCATCAATAGGTTTTAATAAATAGTCATTCACTCGTTGCTGCAATGCCGTACGTGCATATTTAAAGTCATCATACCCAGTCAATACCACAAATTTCGGAGGCTTTGTCATCACTTCATTCAATTTTGCGATAAGCTCGAGACCGTTAATAACCGGCATATTAATGTCCGTTAGGACCAATTCCGGTTTATATTCTTGTATAAGTCTCAATGCTTCTGAGCCATTATGGGCTTCCGCGCACACTTCAAAGCCATATTTTTCCCAGTTAATCATCGTTCTCAGCCCTTCAAGCACCCAGGGCTCATCATCCACGATCAGAACCTTCAGCATGATGTTCACTCCAATCTCCTAAGATAAGGCTCGCTTTCTTATGAAAATATATATTATGCTAACACAATTGGATATTGTTGTGAATTCATAATTTTTCCTTCTTTTGCTTAAAACAGTACTTTAAAATCTGGAAAAAGCATAAAAAAACGACGTATCCAGACTTTCAGACACATCGAGTTCAGTATGTTTTTAGTTAATAAGCTACCTTCGAACTAAGGCTGTTCTCGTGATTGATTAACCATTCTTTTCTTGCAATGCCGCCGCCATAGCCCCCTAATTCACCATTACTATTGATCACGCGATGACACGGAACCAAGATCGATAATTGATTCGCTCCATTAGCTCTGGCTACAGCTCGACAAGCCGAAGGTTCGTTTATGTTCTCTGCAAGCTCCTTGTAAGAGACCGTCTGGCCTACAGGAATTCTTCGAAGTTCATTCCATACCTTTTGCTGAAAATCAGAACCTAAATAACGAATCGGTGATTTAAACACCGTAAGTTCCCCTTCGAAATAAAGAGTTAATTCCTCTTCAATTTGCTCTAGCACCGGTACTTTTTCAGGCAAAATAGTTGCATTCAAGCGAGTACGTAATTTCTTAATTTCGTTCTCAAGTCCCTTTCGATCCACAAATTCCAGCAGTAAAAGGCACTCTTCCTCTGCGATCGCAAGCATAGACCCTAATATCGTTTCTATCCAGGTACAGTAGAGCACTTTAATCTGCTTAGAGTGATTCGGGACCGTTCCCATCGTTCGTGAAAAAGCATCCCTAAATCCATTACTCGAATCGTACCCGCTGTCCAGTTGTGCGTTAATGATAGAATCCCCATTCCTGATATGTTTGAATGCCAGTCCTAAACGTCTGGAACGTGCATATTCAATAAAGGTCATTCCGAATTGCTTCTTAAATTGTCTGCGTGCAGTATTTGCACTAATCGACAGCTCATCAAAATCTTTATCTGTCCATTTCCTTTCCGGATTACGCTCTATAGCTTCAACAAGAAGCTTTACTTCTGAGGACATTTTTGTCGGATTGGACAAAGGCTGGCATCTTTTACACGGTCTATATGAAGCTAACAAGGCTTCTTTGGCTGTTGCGAAAAACTCACAGTTTTCTTTATATGGCTTTTTAGCCGGACAAGTTGGCCTGCACATGATGCCTGTTGTTTTTACGCCGACAAAAAATACACCTTCATAATTGGAGTTTTTTTCGACTAACATCTCATAATATTTATCGATTTGCTGTTTATTCGTGATCATAGTGTCGTTAGCTCATTTCTAAATAATGTGCGGGTGGCTGCAGAATGGACCGAGCATCGTCTTGAAGATGATGCAGTGCTTGAAAGTAACTATATGGACCATAGCTAATTCTTTTTACGCCAAGCTCCTGCAATTCAGCATTTGAAATCATACCATCCATCACCATAACATTTACAGGCAGTGGCGACTGCTGCACAAAATATTCAATCAAGTTTCGATCGGTGAGTCCCGGTATAAAAATTCCATCTGCTCCAGCAGCAGCGTAAGCACAGGTACGCTCAATTGCTTCATTCACTAAATCCAAAGAATGCTTCCCATTTTTGAAAAAGAGATCGGTTCTGGCGTTAATAAACACCTTCTTCTGAAATTTGGCTGCCACTTGCTGTATAGTTCGAATACGATGAATTTGTTCCTCGATTGCCCATAATTCATCGTCCGGATGATTCACCTTTTGATCCTCAAAATTAATCCCACAGATGTCTAGCTGGAATAATTGTTCTATGTTATTGGCTAAGGACTCTTCATTTACAGCATACCCACCTTCAATATCTACCGTCAATGGCACAGATACATGTTCTGCTATTCTCGTAACAGCCCACAGTAGCTGCTCAAATGAGAGCTGTTCACCATCCGAATACCCCCATGCATCCGCCATAGCGAAGCTGCTTGTGGCTATAGCCTTTGAACCGGCTTTTTCTATCGCTTTAGCCGAAGCTACATCCCAGCAGTTATATAGCATTAGCGGATCTTTTTGATCGTGTAAAGACTTAAAATAGTCATAGTCATTTCTGTTCATCAGTGGTCATCTCCATTAAATAGAATAGCACCACTATATAATAGACAATGATTCGCCATACCAGAAAAATTAACACCAATCTTTTTTCGCAAAAAAAACACCGATTGATGATCTCATCCTATAAGGACCTGATCATACCATCGATGTTAGTATACAGTTTAAAGTTCTACCTTACGAAGTGATGGTTTGGAGGATGGTTTGGGTGACTTTTTCCCTGTTCGCATCGGTATGATTTGTGGTGCAGCAATTCCGATCAGAACAACGAAAATTCCAATCCAGCGAAGTAGGGATACTTCTTCTTGCAGGACTAACACGGAGGCTACTACAGCTGCCGGCAACTCCGCCGCACCAAGAATCGTTCCCAGACCTGATCCCAGTTTCGGAACACCAATAGAAAAGAAAAGCACAGGAATAACTATGCCAAGCAACCCTAAAGGAAGACCATACTTCCAAAGTCCATCTGTAAGTGCTCCGTCATAAATAAAGGAAGGGGAAAAAACAACCATAATAATAATCATTGCACTTGTAGTCATATACAAGCTTTTATTCACAGCAGGTACCTGAGTAGCTACTCTTCCACTAACAAAAATATAAAAGGCAAACGACACCGCAGACATCAAACCGAAAACAATACCACTCGTAGTCATTTCGCCTACACTAGGTTCTAGAATCCCCCCAGCTAATATGGTTCCTATCAGAAGGATAACCATTGAAATTATTTTCTCTCGACTAGGCCATTTTCTATCTACAACAGCCTCCAGAATCACACCAATCCAAGTAAATTGGAATAAGAGAACGATCGCAATCGAAGCAGGTAATTGTTCAACGGCAAACCCATAGAAAATACCTGTCATACTAATGGTAATCCCCGCGCCTAATAACGAAGCACCTACCTTTAATCCGAGTTTTTTTCGGGAAAATAAAACAACTAACAAGAGCAGCATGCACCATCCAAAAAAGTATTGCGACCCGACCAGTTGCTGCATTCTAAATCCATCGTTCATTCCAAGCTTGACGATCGTAGACAGCGATCCATAACTACATGCTCCTATAAATACTAGTAAAGCATATTTGAGTAACTTCATATTCATCGTAATCTTCTTTCCTTTCTGTTGAACCGTCCTATTGAACCGTCCAAATCACATAATAAAGCCCCTTGTCATCGAAATGACAAGGGGCGACTGAAACCAAAGAATACATCTTTGACAAAATTCCGCCACTCCATCCACTGGATAGAGTTTGGTTTATTAACTTATAACAATACGAATTATAATATGATAAATCACACAGGGTGTCAACTTGAAATGTTTACAATAACTTTATTTCGGTTATATTTCAAACTCTTCTGTTGAATTTGAAAGACCACCATTCTGTACACCACTATTATTGGCTACAGCAAGAACATACACCTTATATTTGACACCTTTAACAATTGAATCTCCGTTTACATCCCTTGTCGCAGTGAATATTGAAGGATTCGTCCCGTTAGGGGTTACAGACGTATAATACGAAGATCTCACCTCAATAGCATCCGCAGAACCAAACCCTTGTTTGGAAGGAACCACCAATACTCGATATTCTGAAATATTGGACTCATTGGCTGATTTTACGAAGCTAATCAGGATTCTCCCATTCTCCTCTTTATACGTTACATTGGTTACAGAGCTCACTGGGCTCTTAGTCGTAGACAACGTAATAACCGATGACTCCCAGGACAAAGCATTTGGACCGGCATAATTCCCACTACCGACAGATAACACATACACTTTATAGCTGGTTCCATCCTTTATCAAATTGCCTCGTACGTCTCTGGCTGAGGATTCTAATACTTGACTGGTACTGTTACCTGATGTACTTACCGAAGTGTAGTTAGAACTGGATACATTATTCGCTTCGGATAGGCTAAAGCTGCTGTAATAGGACGTAGGCACCACCATAATCCGGTATTGGCTAATGTACGTTTCATCTGTGGCATGGCTAAACGACACCTTTAAATCCCGTCCATCACCATAGTCATTTACATCGCTGACACTCAAGTTTGTAACGGCTTTTACGCTAGAATCATTCAACAAAGTAATGACCGATGAAGCGGAGGAGAGCACATTCGAATCCCAATAAATCCCGCTTCCGATGGATAACACATATACTCTATAGCTAGTTCCATTCTTTATCGAAGCTCCGAGAACGTCTCTAGTTGACGAATTCAATACTTGACTGGTAGAAGATCCAGATGTACTCACCGATGTATAGTTGCTACTTGATACATTATTCGCTTCAGCTAAACTAAAGCTGCTGTAATAGGATGTGGGTACTACCATAATCCGATACTGGCTAATATAGGTTTCGTCCGTCGGATGAGTGAAGGACACTCTCAAATCTCGGCCATCACCATAGTCGTTAACGTCACTGACACTCAAGTTTGAGACGATACTCACACTAGAATCATTCAACAACGTAATGACCGATGAAGATGACGAAAGCACATTGCCAGTATTACTGCTTCCAATAGATAAAATATATACTTTATAGTTGACTCCATTCTTTATCAAAGCTCCACGTACATCTCTGGTTGATGAAGTCAATACTTGATTGGTTGTAGTACCTGTTGTACTCACTGCTGTATAGTAGGCACTGGATATATTATTGGCTTCAGCTAAACTAAAGCTACTGTAATATGACGTCGGAACTACCAGGATACGATACTGGCTAATATAGGTTTCGTCCGTCGCATGAGTAAATGATACCCTCAAATCTCGGCCATCATTATAGTTGTTAACGTCGCTAACACTTAAGTTAGAAACCCCTATGTTGGACAGCGTAATTGCAGATGAAACAGAAGACAACACATTATTTGCTGCATTACTGCTATCAATTGCCATGACAAACACTCTGTAGCTCACGCCAGTTTTAACAAGAGCTCCGTCCACATCTCTGGCTCCTGAAGATAAAATTTGCGTGATATTATTACCGGTCTTGCTGACTAACGTGTAATTAGCACTGTTCACATTATTTGCTGTAGCTAAATTAAAATTCGAATAATTAGTAGCTTTGACAACAAATATCCGATAAGAACTTACCTTCGACTCATCTGACAGCTTATTGAAGCTTACCGATAAATCTCTTCCATCCCCATAATCGCTTATATCATTTACTTGTACATTATTTATTGCCGCTACAGTCTTATTCACTAGAGTCATAGTGGAGGATCCACTAGAAAGTGCACTGGCATTACTTCCTTTGCCAACCGTCAAGACATAAGCCACATACGCTTGATTACTCTTAATTGAATCACCATCAACAGTCCTCGAAGCAGAAGTCAATTGAATCGAAGGATTAGTACCTGTTGGTAATACCGTAGAATAATTGTAAGAGGTTATCGTTTGTGCGGACGACAAGTTGAGAATATTCCCTGATTTCACAATCAAAACACGGTAATGATCCACTAGTGACTCATTTGCCGCTCGAGTGAAACTAACCTGAAGATCACGACCATCACCGAAATCACTCACATCCTGCGCTACTACGTTGGATACTGGGCCTGCATTTCCAACGTTAGAGGCTGAAGTTGTTATAGTTACAACTTGCGTCTTGGGGTTCCATCCTACTTCATGGCCCAGTGCTTCACTGACGAACCTTGTTGGGACCATCGTTCTCCCCTTCAGATTCAAACCAGGCACGTCTAGAGTTACAGCCTTATTGTTAATGGTGGCGGTCTTTGAGCCAATCTTTAACATAATCGTTGTATCATCTTTAGTTGCAGTTACAGTTTGTGCTTTTTGATTCCACTTGATGGTGGCATTAAAGGCTTCAAAAATAGCCCGCAGCGGCACCATCGTCCGTCCATTCACCATCACCGGTGCTTGATCTGTAGACAATCGAACCCCATCAATAATAATACTGATCGGAGTAGCAGCCTTTACAGAGGATTGAAACATCATCGGAAAGACTACTAAAACTACTAAAATTGAAATCCATAACTTCTTCACAGATCCACCCTCCTGGAATGACGAATACATTTTTTACCTACTCATCTGACGCTTCTAAGTATATAAAAGTTTCATGATTTATAGGTTACAAAAAAATAATCTAAACTTCAATCAAACCTTGATAAAAGAAGAGCTAAGCACCCGGAGAAAAAAAAGGAGAAAGAGTGGTATTACCACTCTCTCTCCTTACGTTTATCGAATCATCATATTCTGTAGCGTCCCAAGGGTATTACACTTTTCTAGCCTGAGATCGGTACATCAAGAACAAGAAATACGGAGCTCCGATCAACATTATTATAAGACCCGATGGAATTTCTTTCGGCGCCATAATGGTTCTTCCCAGCGTATCCGCAATCACGAGCATCAATCCGCCAAGTAATCCTGACAGAACAATAGATCGTCTCGTGTGATGCCCAATCATCATCCGTACAGCATGCGGCGCCATAAGTCCGAGAAACCCAATGGTTCCTACACTTGCAACGGCTCCCGCTGCAAGCATCACACCGATAATCATCGCCCAAAGCCGAGTTCCGCGAACGGGCAAGCCCAGACCTGTTGAACTCTCATCGCCAAATGCTAGTAAATCGAATCTACGTCCTAAATAATAAGCAAAAGGAACGAGTACAATCAGGAAGATAAACAAGCTATTAAATTGATTCCAGCTTCGCCCGTAAGTCGAACCCGTTAACCAAATTAAGGAGCTGCTGCTCCATAAACTGCCCTTGACGATCATGACCTGTATTCCCGCAGAAGCAATTGCTGATACTGCAATTCCAAGCAGGATAAGGACAGATGGATTCAAGGCTCTACGCCATGCCATAACAAACACAAAGGCTGCAGCCAAAGCACCACCTGCAATTGCTGCAATAGGGACTGCTAATACCGTCAATGCCGGAAAAGCGACCATTACGGTTAACGCCCCCAATCCAGCACCCGAGGTCACACCAATAATGGAGGCGTCAGCCAGCGGATTTCGGACAGCGCTTTGAATCAAGACACCGCTAATGGCAAGCGCGATACCGCCTCCAGCCGCAACGAGTGTACGCGGAAGCCGTAAATTCAGCAGGACGGAATAAGATCCATCTCCGCTGTGGATAAGACTGCTCAGTAGCTCGCTAATCGGTATTCTCGTTCCCCCAAGTGACAAACTCACAAGGATAACCGCAACGAGCAGTACGGTCATGGTTATCACCGCCGGAACAAAGCGCATCCGAAGCGCAGTTCCACCTATATTCATAGATGACTGACCTGAGCCTGAACCCGATATATTTTTCATCTTGGTGAGCACCAGCCATATGAGCCAAGGCGCTCCAATAATCGCCATAACCGCCCCAACTGGCATCTCACCTACACTGCTACGAACCATACGCGCAAGCGTATCCGCTGCCGTAATGAGCAGTGCTCCCCACAGCGCACTTGCAGGAATGAGCAGGTGATGCTTTCGAATACCGCTAAGCCGAACCAGATGAGGAGCCACCAGACCCACAAATCCGATCGGACCGACCACGCTGACCACGACCGCAGCCAACAATACAGATAAACCTAGACCTAACCCCCGTGCCAATCCAACACGTTGCCCGAGTGAACGAGCAGTGGACTCATCAAGCTCCAACGCGTCAAACTGC